>Ga0209367_1003872_pt1 | contig 20483 bp, 12 predicted proteins | sample WorMetLIZISLAND2_FD_187412 | JGI IMG/M metagenome (GOLD analysis project Ga0209367, IMG submission 187412) | Marine gutless worms symbiont microbial communities from Max Planck institute for Marine Microbiology, Germany - Olavius geniculatus... ...
GGGAGATAGACGCCCCTGGACTGGTGACCGCGGCATATAATAAAAACTTCTAATTTGAAGTGTAAGCTTGAACACATCTGATTTGATTCAAACATGTATTTCATTGACGCAGTAAAACAAGCAATGGAGAAGTAAGAAATGTACAAGACGGTCAGTACATGTATGTAAAAATATATACACATATTTTAACAAAATACACACACTTAAAAACTGTCTTATACTACCAACTGCGGTATCTCAAATCTACAGCACGGCATGATAGTATTACTGTACAATATACAATATTATATTCACAACAGCTAACAACCATTTTTCCATAGGATTTTTCTATCATAAACAAAATCGGAAGTAATTCAGCAAAATGCAGAATCGCTTATCAGTACTGCCACCTGGCGTATCACAAATAAAGAATCGCACGTTATGGCTGGAGTTCGACTCAAAGATCTTCTCATCGCCTGACGGATCAGGGGCACCTATTTGTCACAAGACTCCTTGAATCCCACAGGTGTTCCTGTCAAATGGCATCTAACGGTTTAAGCATGGTGCAAGAATGTGACAGACAACAGGGAGACGACATACAGACCCCTCTACGGAAAAATGTGTCACTCTAGTCAGAATTGCTAGCACTGCAATAAGTGATTCCGCCAAAAAAAAACGAAAATCTGCATACAGAAAGTGATACAACACCTTGATTGGTGTCCCAGCTCAAATGCAATAATTTAAACAAACTTAATTAAAGTGAAAGTATCACTACAAAAGTGTAGTAACACAACCAACGAACGCATATTGGATACAATTTGACCAGAACCGTATGTACATTTTTACCAAACAGTCTGAAAGGAAAACTAACAAAATGCAACTTCACAAAATATTCACACAGTTTCACAATATCTGAGTAATACACAGAGTTTGAACTCGTGCCTTTGCCAATGTCGATGCTTTGCATGTGTAGCAATAAAATACTGAAACATAATACAATGTCACAATTAAGCTCATCAATTAATTATCGTGACAACATCTAGCAAACGACAAAGTATCGTTCGTTGCACAAAGCACATACGAGAGTCGTTCAAAAAATCTGTAGACCGACACAGTTGTTCAGAAAATATTTAAATAATATCTCATCACTTTCCAAGATAGTTTCCTGCAACTGAAATGCACCTCGTCCGGCATTTCTCTAAAGCTCAAATTTCAATGTAGAAAAAAATTAGCTATTGGTTTTCCAGCGGGCAATTTGCCACGCAGATTACGAAAGACGTTCAACAATCTCTTTTGCATAACTATGTTAGTCGAAAAACTTTCCGAATGCCCCCTGTATAACACATACAGCTAGATAAAGAAAGCTGAGCCTTGGAAAGTTAAAAGGCACAGAGCTAAAGGCATGCTTTCTGACACAGTTACTCTCACGGAAACAGTCGCAAAGAAGCAGACAGTTCATAAACAACCAAACTATGTCCGTAAATATAATTACACAAGGTCACTGCAAAAATGTCGCTCATGACAAAAAAAAATCAAAACAATGCCATCAGATTCGGCAGGCTTCCTGGTGACATTGTGCACTGTACAGACTTACCTGCAGTATCTATTTACTTACTTACTCAAAATCACAGTGTATTGAGAAGCAGTGCAGCATACAGTATCTGGAAAAAAATTTATTTATCTAACCTAAAACAAAGTCACGATGAAATGCCAGATGGAAGCACCATTCTGTGTCATACGCTGACTCTCAGTCGACACATGGGGTCCATATAAAAATCCCGGGGAAAAGGTGCAAGTTTTCACGACACTCGGTCTGATTTCACCATTCCCTTCCCTCATCTCAAATTTAAGTGTATTTGCCAAAAACAGTGGGTAGGCAGTATCTCATCTCAACTTACAATATCAAAAAAGGCACACACTAGCAATTAATTAGACACTTAATCAATCGCAGTGCTGTACTTTTCTACCCTACTTGGCTGGAACGTATGCTCAGTAGATGTCAATTACCGCACGACTCTGCTGCAAAATGATGTTTTATATTGTGTTCTGGAGTAAATTATGCATTTGCCACCACTGCCAGCAGAAGTTTTGCACTGACATAGCACACAGTACGGCAACTACGGCTACTGAACTCAAATCAGACTCGAGTCCTTTTTCAGAACTTGAACTCAAACCAGGACTTGGACCACCCAGTGCTGTGTAATGCATAAATACCTGCCCTGTAGTAATTTCTGCACTGTTACTAAACGTTTTGTAAACGCAACATCAACAAGAACTGTTGTACAATTTCCACCGCGTTTTGCTCAACCAGAGCACGTTGAGATTGCTAATAACTTAATACTGAATTTCATGAACCTTCTAGCTGTCTCGTCAAACACACCAGCGTCGAAGTAAAATTCAAATCCATTGGACGAAACAAAGATTCATCTACATCACTGTCAACGTGTTAACGCTGACCAACATGCAGCAGCATCATGGGTTAAAAAAGTAAGTGAGGCAAAAAGTTGTAATTTACCAAATTTTTGACAGTATTCCAACAGGCAAATTTCTGGCAAAGAAGATTGTGAGTGCTCAAAATTCCAATTCTGCTCCAAAATTTCCTAAAAAGTCTTTTTTTCTTCAACCAGAATTTGGTATTTCTGGAGAAAAATTTTGGACATAACATTTTCCGACAGCCAAAAATTTAGGATGGGCAAGTGCTCCCCTTCACTCTCCCCCGGACACAACCTCATAACTTGTTACACTCACAAAATACACAAAAATCTTTGGACAAAAAATGATCTTCCGACAATTTTCCGACAGCCTAATATTAAAGGGGGAATTGTTCCCCCATCCTCGGGAAAGGGGAAAATTGGTCCCTGTCCTCCCTGACACAACGCAACTGCCGACATGCTGTGGTACAGAAGACATCGCCAGTCAGACAGTCAGTCCTTCCTGAGCTGAGAAATGCTGTGAAGTATCCTCGTACGATCATTGACGCTGCTGACTCCAACATCGCATAGGTCTTCATCGGCCATATCATACAGGAAGTCAATGTGATCCCAGCCGTTATCTATGAACTGATCGTGGTAGTGGACCAAACCAAGGTCAGTCAGCCATTCTCGAATTGTTGACGGAACTCGCAAAACATCTTCATATGCCTATGGAACACAGTTCACACTAGAGATATAAAAAAAATTCCAGAAAAAAGAAATTAAAAAATGCCAAAAAATGTAAAAAGTGACAGGAATAATCATAATCTCACTCTAATCAAGCATAACAACCGACACAGTTTTCCGTGGGTCACAGAATTTCGAGCCGAGTTGCGGATTTTGCCCTTTTCCGCGGAATTTTGATATTTCCGTGGAATTTCACGGAATTTTGCAAACACTCAGAAATGACAGATGATCAGTACGGTCATCGGCTTCACATCGTACCTAAATAGACTACTGATATCACGGAACAAATCAAACTAAACTGCCTAAAACTGTGAGCCCTACTAATAGCCATCACAATACGGCACACAATCATGAATAAACACAATATGACTTGACAGACTGCACTTTTGAAAAGAAAAAAATGACAATTTTCTTTAAATGTAGCTAGCATAACAGCGCATAATGCCAGCCTTTAATAACTCAAGTTTTTTGAAAGTACAAAGCTTAGTTTACTCACAAAATTTGAATAGCTATAGTAAGCAACAGAACTTGAACAATTATGCCACGGCAAGCCGCGGAATTTTGCGAACTGGCCTGCAAAATTTGCCGTGAAAAACTGTAAGCCCTACTGATAACGTCTCACATTTGTATATAACACGTGCATCCAAGCAGAACACGCCGTCGATCACGGCCATGAAAAAAGTAAGTTTCAACATGGTCTACAGTGTGTTATGCCTTGTTACACTCACACAATACATTGCAGACCACGTTGAAACCTATACAAATTACACGAGACATACCAAATAAAAAACATCAAAGTCGCTTTAATAAAAAAATTTTCAGTTTATTTCCACGGTTAGCTAACAGGCCTCCACCAATTGGAGAAAGGTGATCATCATTCCCTTCTACAGTGGAAGTAAACAATGATCAGCCGTCAATGTATAAAACCCAAACTATAAACTTCCCTATAACCTTAGTATATGCAAAACAAACCCAAAGATCTGACAGATTACTTACTTGTTCGCCTGAAGACAATGTATCACATGGTGCAGGACTGTTGGATGCTGCTGCTGGTGCACTTGTCGAAGCAGGTACCTGTGATGGCTCTGAATTACCAGTGGCAATGTTCCGAGGCACTGGAACTGGTGGCGGGGTGTAACCATTCCCCTCTACCGTGCATCGCTTAGGATTTTCCAGCGCCGAAACCTCGTACGTCCGGTTGCTGAATGAGTCATGGGCAGACTTTCGGCTGACTGGTGTGATACGAGGAAGTGGAGGTTGAGGCTGGTTGGTCTTCGAGAGAGATGTTTCGGGTCGAGCCGGCACTGCAGGGTTGGCCGCCGGGTTCCTCGGCTTGCGAGGTGGAATGGCTGGAACTGTTGAAGTCTTCTGTGGAACATCGGGCCTTGGTTTCGCGGCAGGGATGCCATCGTTGGCCGATACGGGAGACTTGTAGTGAGGTGACGGGGTGGCTGGTGAACCATGTGGTGCTGGTGGTGGATCCGGTTTTCCAGCCAGAGCGTGAGAATCTGGTTTACCAGTCAGAGTGTGTGTTTCCGCTTTAAAAGCCAAAATGGCTGACTGAGGTGGATAAACGGGCTGGGACAGCAGTGATGCAGTGGTCGACTCAACACTATCAATGACGGCACTTGGCTGGCTGGTTGCGGTGACTGTGCCACTGGAAGATGCTGCCACAGTGACGGGTCGACTTAATGCTGACCACTCGCCGTACAGTTCACCATTGTCTGCCGGACTGTCAGCCAAACTGAAGTCCAACAAGTCTGTGTCCATGTAGATCAATTCTGTGTGACATAAACAAACTCAGTGTTACACAAGATGCTGGTTGTCATCACTGCAGTACGTGAAATGTTCAATTCTGATCAGTTTAGTTTGGCTCAGTAAAGCCCAAATTCCATTATGCCAAAGTCACAGACACAAATCATGAAAGTCTGCGACACAAATCATGTTGCTGACTTTCATGATTTGTGTCGTGGACTTTCGTGATTTGTGACTTTCCCCATGCATAGTAACAGACTAAATTCCATTACAGCGACACAAACGGATTTGTCGTGGACTTGTCACAGACTTTGTTGCAAACATCTCAACATTTCGAGATCGTTTTTGTCCGCAATTTTCACGATTTACGTCCATGACTTTCACCGAAACTTCACGATTTCATAATTTGACACCATTTGTGTCGACAACTTTCATGATTTGTGTCCGCAACTTTTCCCGTGGGGAAGTTTCGGTGAAAGTCGGCGTAATGGAATTTGGGCTTAAAGTAACATCAAATAATCAATAAATAAGTATGTCAATAATCGTTTGTTAGGAGCTTCTTTGCTAAAACAAAGCTCACTGTACAAAATACAACTTAGAGCAATTTTTAAATGCATCATATGCCTAACAGTGCATAGTGCATATACTGAGTAAGTGAGTAGTTTTTTATGACAACACCTAGTAGTGTACGAGTAGCCATATTCTGCTACACAGATATAAATACTTGTGACAAATGACGAAATGTACAAAATGATGCATTTGGTTTTTGAGTTTCATAGATTATGTTCAGTTTATGCTGTGTACAGATGATCTCATGAATACTTTAAGACATGTGTCTAACATGCTTTCTATGTTCATTCTGCTTAAACTTTTGTAGGCTTATTGACTGTATGATTTTCCGTAGATCTGTCTGTTTTGGTCGGATTCTACACTGTCTTGCATCAATAAAGGTTATTAAAATTAAGGCCATTTAACCGACTGGAAAGGTCCGAAAGTCACTGTGGCTACCTGGCACAGTGCTACGTTCATCAAATAAACAGAGTGAACTCTTGCAATGCCGTGATGACAGCACCATAAACATTGTCATGCCTGAAGCTATCCAAGATCAAAAACACTATATAACTAATACTAAGAAGAATGAAAGAAGATGGTCACCGTATGATTTGTGGGATTTCCACAAAGTTCCCGTGGGACAGTGATGAGCTTTGAGATGCATCTTTGCCCTATCAACACACGAAAATCACCGCAACGCAAATATGCATAACCGCTGCACGTAATTATAATTTCTACAATAACTCTGTCAAAATTTAATGCATTTGACGCAATTTTCACCATATGAATCACAAATGAATTGTTCACACACTGATAATAAACTGCATCACTGCACACTGGTAACAGCCATAACATAAGAAGTCCTACTTCTAATCACCCAGTCAGCCATCCAAACAGCAACAAAAAAAACACTAAAAGTATCACAGAGAAAATGAGGGGTGGTGGCTTACACACTACACAATACACAGGTTTATGTAAAAATGGCTGGAATAATAACACACAAGTATCTAAAATGAAACCAGCTGCTAACCTGAGGATGCCAGTTTCTTCACCGACATGAGTGAGTTCAGTTTTGAATGACTGTGGCTCCGCAGCGAATGCCGACTTCAGTGCAAGAATGCACTCACCTGCGCATAATAGCGATTAGAATAATGTACATACACCGTGAGCCATAAAAAAACATGCAACACACAAGGTGTGGCAGGATAGTATTTTAATAAGCATGTTATTGCAAACTGTCCACAGAGTGTGTCAGTGAAAGAATTCTCAGAATCAGTTAATATTCAGCAAAAAATATAGACAAAAGTTTAAACCACAATGTCGAGCTGCGTTGGTTTTTAGTCAGCTCATCGGCCAGGGTGCGTATGTCACTTGTGTGAAAACAGGTCGACGATTTATTTTCGCTTCAGATAACGAGCTTTTTCGCTGTTTGTTCGAGTGTGGTGGCGATTATTTGGCGACTTATTTCGCCTGTCGTTGTTTATAACAACTCGGTCTCAGTGTTGCCGTAGTTCGTCTATCAGTGTGTCTGCATATCACTGTGATTCCGTGTCTTTGTATTGTTAACTGTACCTGTCTTTGTGTGGCTAGGAGTTGGTCTGTAGGTACTAATATGGCTTACGTTATGTGATAGTATTCTCTTAACCTGTAGTATGATGTCAGGCATCAGACCATAGGCGATTGCCAATCAGAGGTCGAGCTGTAGACCTAGCCCCGCCTCACTTATGACGTGAGTTGAATAACTGTATTGTTAGTGGTTAGCTATGACGAGACCAAGCTATAATTAGATTGTCGTTCAGAGAGGGCGCGAAACGAGCTGTTTGATTACAGTTGTTGGTTTGGTACTGACCAGAATGGTCTGGTGTTTATGGTAGGTGTAAATGCTTAGACTGTACGGCTGTTTGAATGGCTTCGGTGATGATAATAGGGTACTTGTGTAGACCCTAAATGGAGTTTGTTAGATTGGGAGGCCTGCGTGGATCCCTAGAGTGGCGTATCGAGCGGAGGAGACCCTTGTGCGAGCTCCTATACTCTGCACAGATCTTGATATTAAGCCCTTTATAGGTGGCTTAGTTATGCGTATATTGCTTGTGGTTGTTTGTCATGTAATATCCGTTCTATTGAGCTATTCGTCAGTTTATATCTGACTTTAGATAAGTCGATGAGAGATCTCTGTTTAAACGGTGAAACTGAACAGTCTGATGATTTGATTGAGATATTTTTACTAGCAGCTGCGACTGCTTGATTGTTTGACTGTCTACTTGCATTTTTGTTCTAGTTTCGTTTATTGGCATTGCACTTACATGATAATTCGCATGCTGTAAATATTCTGCTTATTAAATCACATTATCGTTTTATTTTCAATTTTGTGTCCAGTTACTTTAGCATTAGACCTAGGTTAACTCTTAATTAAGTTTAGCGGTAGGCTTAGGATCAAACTCACCAAGACAACCTCACACACAATATATATCATCTTTCAGTAACACTCAGACGCAATGCCTGTCGTCACGCTGTATGCATTAGTGGATATCGTAAAAATCCTTGTTTGTTGAACTGCAAATACAAAATGTGAAATAAAACATTATATGTTCAAAAATAATCCAGCAAGTTTGCACGCTTGAAACTGCAAAACTAAATGAGGTTCTGAGCAATCTTAACTTACGTGCGACTATTGTCATTACTGGTGCGTGGGTAAAAACAATTAAAAAATAGCAATGTAAAACACAGTAATATAAGCATTAATTCCCACACTTCAGTTTGTAATTTCCTGCCTCTCCCCACATTTGTGTTAACTCATGAAGCTACTGCCAATCAAAGTGTGTAGAACAAAGAAAAATCAACCGTATGACTCAAGTCCGTCGGCAGTTTTGACAGCAAGCAGCAGATGCTGATCCTCCAGGTAATCCCAATCATCACACATTGGCTGCAGCTGTACCAGCACCATACATGCACACAGTATAAACCATATAGCAACAAAACAGCTGGCTTCTAGTACATTAAATCAAACTATCAGTCTTGCTGCTTGATCTCTAGAAAATGTGCACATATCTACAGGGTGTCTGAAAAAAGTAACCCCCTAGACATTGTACAATAAAAATGTCAAATCTAAGTGCAGCTGAATAAAATTCTGTACGATTAATCCCCAATAACTTGCTAAAGCAATCACCAGATCTTTTGAAAAATATTACTTCTTAGCAAAATTTGGTGATCGCTTCAGCAATTTATTGGGGATTAAGTGTACAAAATTGTATTCAGATTTGTTCCAATTTAACACTTCTATTGTACGATGTCTAGAGAGTTACATTTTTTCCGAACACAGTGTATCTTGCATCAGTTCATCCTATGCTAAATATATGCATTTGCCTGCGATTTCTGATTTCGAAATGTTCACAAAAACTCAGTTTTTAAAAAACCTGCATGGAACAAACATACAAATAAGATGCATAGTGCAGTCTTAGGATAGGTCTATAAATAAGACAAGTCAAAAAATGAAATCTGGACATAATCTCCGGAAAAGCCAATTAACAAGATAATGATAAGAAATTAAATAATAGCAGCCGCAGTTGCATCAACTAAGTTAAATACATCCACGATGATAAAGTGACAGACCTCTGGCAGCTGAGCAGACGCCCATATCGGACAACAAAAACCTTCTTTTTTGCCATTGAAAAGAATGTTCTGTTTGCTCAGCACTGGACCTGATGACGAAATGCACACAACAAATGTTTTTTACTCTAAAAATAGCTCAAATTATAAGCAAAATATCTAAAATAGAATACACATACACTAAAAAGTTGCCAAATAACATGAATATTGGTAAGATACTGGCATAACACAATGCCACATAAAAGATTGTAAATGCACGCTTTATGCAGATCAAGCAACTGGACAGTTAAATAATAGATTAGCTTCAATTACTGCAGTAAAAGTGGTTATGTTAAACAGAGTGTTCAAATGTTCAACATGACCACCCTTCACTATACATTACCATTCACTTATCATTACCATAAATGTCTGATCAACGTAAAACATGAATGTTAAACTTCTTTAAGTGCCACACACCACATTAATAAGCACAATGGTAATTATTTTTGGTAAAACTAGCCACTTTGCCATCAGTGCTGTTATGATTTTATAAAAATTGTTCAACTGAAAATTCTTTGAGGCCCCCTGATGCAATTCCCATTGCTCGACGAATAGCATCAGAACAGTGAACATATCTGGAGTAAACATATTGTTGTAGCTTTCTTAGATTCTTGCATTCTTACGTGCACCAATTGGGTTAAACACTAAAAATAAGCACAGTAATGATCGATAATGTCAACACTTCATTAACAAAAAACCATTACAAAATGCTATCGATCACAGAACATGTGAAGCACACTCACTCTCAAGACAAGCGGAATGAAATTCAACAAAAAAGTTCTCCTGCCGTGTTGACTTCACCTGTAGACAGAATCAAACACACGCGCTCATCTTTCATGTGGTTACCCCGAGACAAGGCCGGTGTTACTTCTTTATTAGACAGGTCGTATGACGAAGCTGTTTACTTCCGGTCATGGGCGCCATTTTGTTTCTGTTCGTTGTACTCATTGAACGTCTACCATAGAGTATTTAACTTTGGCAAAGAATATTTAATTTTATTTTTGACCCCATCTTTTAAAGAAAAAACTTCGAGGCAGGTGATTAGTAAGGGGGGCATTTTTTTGTGGAATTTTTGAGCTCTGACGCACCATTTTCGAGACATTTCCAAAAATGTGTTTCTAATTCAGCAAATATTCACATGTAAACAATATGGCGCCCATAGGCCCAATTCCCAGCAGCTTAATCCGTCGGATGACCTGTCTATAGATAAGCACTGGCCTTGCCCCGAAAGGGTAAAATTTTTGGAATTGCTGCATGCATACTTTTAAAGAATGAGCTCCAAATTCCAAAATAAAAATGTCAAAATACTGAAAGATGACACCAAAAACGTAAAAGAACAGCAACCACTAGTACTCACTACCTGCAGCCAAAAATCCCTAAATCCCATGGACAGATGGCCAGGCTGAGTTGACCTGATGGCTTCAAGCTCACTCACCCGGTATAATCTGCTACTAACCTATAACAAAATCTGAATCAACTGCAGCAGGTCAACTCAGCCTTCCATTCCTCCAGGGTAGGTATATTGAGTACTTGCCTATCTAGCTGGGGTTAAGGCAAGGCGCTTTCACCTGTGTCGGGTGGCAGGCAACCTTGCGTAATCCCGTATGGCAGGTGATTCTGTACCTCTGAGATGGGTTAACCTTTTTTACATAAATATGCAGTATATTACACAGCAACATCAATATACTTATCAACCTCAACTGAGATTTCTTCAAAGATGATCTTCATGTCAGCTGTGAGAACACTTCCTCCGTGTGACGCTGTGAACTGAGTCATAACGCCGATGTCAAAGCTTGCAAACACCGGCTTGTGGTCACTCGAACATATGTTGTCCACACATCCTATGAGCGAATCGATCATTTAATCATTCACTGAATCCATACTTCAGTCAACCAACCAAATAATCGGTCAATCAAATAGCCGATCGATCCATCACTTAATCAACAAGAAGCCCAGCTGTCGCTAGGATAGCTGACCGCACTGGCTGTCAGTGACCTTCAAAGTCATCCAAGGTCGATGATTTTCATTTCATCTGAAAAAGCGTTTGGCACTTCCTATTAGTGATTAATAGTAACCTAGGCCTTATCTCATACCATTTAGCCACAGCAGCATGAACTTGCCTTCAACGACATCCAAGGTCGATGATCAGGTAATTTGAAAGCCAATATGCAACTTCCTATTAGTGATCAACAGCAACCTAGGCCCTATCTCTTGCCGTTTCTGAGATATGGCCGATTTTCCATTAAATTTCCTAACCCCGTCCTTTAAATCCCCAATTTAAAAATGTTCCCACTGCACTAAATGGCTGAAATTTTGTATGCTTAGATTTAAAGCCCATGGATAATTATCTGTGTAAAAATTTCCGCCTACAGTCTAACACTTGGTCACAATACATCTGTAACGAACAGACAGACAAACAGACAAACAAACGGATGAACGGACAACAACCATGCCAATAGCACGACCATTACTAAAGTCATTTGGCTAAAAATCAGTCAATAAATAAATCTTCTTTACTCATCAAAACACTGCAGTGCACGATGGTAAAAGTGTAAAACAGTCTGCTCATTTAACTGCCATGAACCCATCGTAACAAACTCTTGTCCATAATATCTTTACTCAATAATGACAAACTGCCAAAATTCTTTTAGCGGCAATGTTGTATCTAAAACCACACCTGAACACATTATCACTATTACAACAGCATTAGCTAAGTTTATAGGAAATGGTCTAATCTAGAGTGACTTGGGAAAACTGGCAGACTGCAAACTGACCGTAGGAAGTGTTTTCGATTGAAGTATGAGGATACGACTTCCAGAGAATGCGATCGCACCACGACGGAGCGTTTATACGTTTCTGACACACGTGCAAAATCAATCACTGAAAAACTGCAGATCCTAGAGACGGCTTATATTCGTGACCGCAGATCAGTCTACGACACCAGAGATCAACTCAAGTCACGGTCTGGGGAAACTGACTTGGGCAATTTTTAGTATCTGCACTGATATACATAAATTAATTATTAAGACTACATAAATTAGGATAATATTGAGTTACAAGACCAAAGCACAATATTTAAAAATGAACTAAGTAAGTAATGGTAATCGCCCTATAATCATTGTTCGTCTTCCAGTTATTATTTACACCCTCTCCTCAGCTGGCATAATTACTGCAATTTATCTGAACTGAAAAAAATGACATCAGTTAATCTGCGGTGATCCGCGATGTTTTGATGATGACCACTTACACTAGTTTTACGTGACACAATATCAAAGTCCTGTGACAATTTGCAAAGTTCAATTAACCTGGGATAACTGCATGAGTCGTATGACAAGAGAGTTGAACTAAATCAGATTAAAAGTAAAGCACTCAGCTACGAAGTTCACCGCTATAATTTCTCATGAAAGCATATACGTACGATAAAATACTCAGCAGCAAAATGTTCGTTCCACAACACACAAATAATTACAAAAGACAGCTTAATTAGCACTAAAAGCCTGTATGGTTACAACACGATACCGACCCCAGTTGCTTTGAACTTTTCCCAGACGTATCGATCACGAGTCCACTTCTGAAATCGATACGTCGGCGGAAACGTGATCTCCTCTTCCCCTGCACAGTAAATTAAGATAACATTAAATTCTAAGCAAAAAGCACAAAATTTTTAAAACAAAGAAACAGCCTAAGCAATGGTAATCACCCACTATCAGATGCTGATCGTCCATAGGTATTATTTTCCCCATATTCTCTCCTAGTATTATTACTATAATTTCATATTTTTGTCACCAGCATATAGTTCACATAGTTAGAACTTAATTTCAGAGTCACTGCCATTATTCCATGTGCTATGAATTACTGGTGGAGTCGCCTTTTCGTGGTGAAACCATCAGTCGGCTGGTATGCCTGCCGTTGAAAGAACGCCAACAACAAGCCTTGGCATGTCATATTGACGTCTGGATCTGACAATGTTGTCCAGCACAGTGGCTGCAAACGACTTCGTTTCCCCCTTTCTCCCTCACTCCTCTCGTATCGTCTCCAGCATCATCAATCGTTACTTCCTCAAACTTTGACAATGCGTGACAAGAAAAGAGGAATTGGTGGGCTATTACAACAACTAGTTTAGCGTTTTAGTTATCTAAACTGAAAAAGTTACATCGATATGCAGTGTACAGTGTTTCAGATCAAGCCTTTTTGACCGTACCTACTTGTAAAAGGCACCGTTGTGATCAATTTAACATGCTTTATACATTTACTGATTCACTAACGAATCCACTGATGATTAATCAATGTACACAATAAAACCCAGTAACAAAACGGCTGATAAAGTTATGTCGTTTCTGCTGTAAAGCATAACGTTACTTACGGAAGCCGACCAGTGCCTCATTTTTACGCTGCAGTTTCAGCAGCTGGTCGTACTCCAGCAGCGATGCATAGTTTGTCGACTGCTTCACCTTTTGTATAATCTCCTGCAGTGCAGAAAAACATCGTAAAATATGACCAACACAATGTGTACCCTCATCGACCACAAAATGTGCATCATCAATGTGACGATTATCACGCATGAATAAACGTGGTGTGTTGGACTCGTGATTGAGAGGTCATGGGTTCGACTCCCGGTTCGGCCACTATCAAGAGGTTACTGCTCAGATGGGTGACTGTCTGCAGACACATAAGCCATCTAGGTATACAGCCAACACCAAGATCAACTCAGCCTTCCTTCCCTCCGAAGTAGGTAAATCAAGTACCAGTCCGTCTAGCTGGGTTTAAAGCAAGGTGCGTTCACCTGTGTTGCATGGCAGCTATCACTGTGTGATCCCATATGACAGGTGATGCTCCATAGCTCTGTGAAGAGTTCGCCTTTTTACCTTTAAGCTACAACAGTAAAAACGTGACTCTACTGTACTAAAACAAAATGATACCAGGTCTGCCAAAAAATGGCTGAAGCATAAGAATGCTATAACAACAAAAAATAACATACTAAACTCCGATGAACTAGCACAGTGGATAAGTGCGAGACACATTGGTTATAACAGTTAGTTACTTACGACAGAATCAAGTTCGTCGATCCTGTAGTTCAAATCACCGAAAAAGAACAGATGATGAAAGTGGTTCGATGCATCGCAGAAATTCAGATTCTTCGAGCCGAGTGAAATGCCTTTCAGTATGTCACGAACATTGTGATTTCGTCTGAAACAAATCAGCAAAAAACTCACAAGCCATACAGAAAGTAAAATACTAAAGCAATTGGTTTCAGTTTACCCAGCCCAGATTTCTCGAGCCGGTAAGTAAGTTACTCCCCACCATGGTCAGCCACCTTGTCCTGGTGGTGGGGCTTTGCACTGATGACCCAAAAGATTTCTAAAATCTGGAGGTGAGGAGCTAACTAAGAGCTGACCAAACCTGTGAGAGCAGATTTGCTACACGTTACCAGTGCTTTTGTGCTGGTTTTAGCTTCATAGCCGACTACGGCTTTATAGCCGCTACCTGTAACCTTGTGGTTACATTCGGGAATGTGCATTGGGCCGAACTGATACGGCCTCAGCGCTGGGCAGGTGTAAGAGCCTGCCCACCCCGGAGGTAAGGTAAGGTAAGGTAAGTAAGTTCCTGTGCTGTAAGTAAACCTGCGCTCATGGGAAGCGATACGTGTCACTTTTAGGTAGGCTTTCTGACATCTGGTGACCTTCACTTCTGACCTTGAAAAGTGAAGCTTTGCATACCAGATACTCCTGCCATAGAATCGGCCACATCAATTTTGGTTTTCGATTGTTTTGTCTGCAAGTCAGAAACACATACAGGACAGACAAGGGCCTATAACCAAACTTTTCAAAAGAGAGTTAAACTGCACCTTTCTGGTTATAGCTGATGTGAAGGGTTCCATCGAGCTCACCAACTCGCTCCCCCCTGAGTGCATTAGAGGTTAATTTAACGATATGCGCTATATAAATTCACATTTTACTTACTTACTTACCCACTCCCGCAGTTATGGACCTGAGATAGACTTACGGACAGACCAAACCCATCATGCAGCCTATTAGAACGGTTGCATACATAAGTCAAATCAAACACACGCCACCTGAGTGAGAAAGTTGAGAACTAAGTGCATATCGAAAAAGCGAGAAGACAGACCGTGACATTTTCTCATGCCCGGACGTCAAGTGACAACAGATGAAGCAGAAGCTTGTACCGTTGAACATGAATGATACGGCAGCTGCACCTTTGTTACCTTTAACGCACATTCATGCAAACATTCAAACAATACAATCTTAAAATGAAGACATCAAAAAGAAGACCGGGTTGCAGAAATTAGAGCATATCACCAAAAAAAGACGGGGGTGACCAAGGCTGAAAATGGAGGACTCCAGAATACCTCATCAAGCAATACAGTGGGAACTGAGAGGCTACAAAAGAGCCAGGGTGGCCAAGGAAAAACTGGGTGGACGAGATTTGAAAGACATGGACACTACCTGGGAAGAAGCCAAAAAACTGGCAACAGACAGAGCAGAATGTCGTCAACGGGTGGTCCAACGCATCCATCAAGATGCGGATTGAACAGAGGTCTAAAATAAGGTCCCTTGGTGAGAAACCACTGAAGCCGAATACAGTCTTGCTCCTTTTGCTACACGATCTTGTGACAGCCAAACAGCTTTGCACAGTGACAGTTAAGTCCACTCTGTGATGTTGTCAGTCCACTTCTTAAGAAGTCTTTATCTCTGTCGTACGCTGTTGACTGATCAAGCCTTGACTGACGAAGGCAATTGAAAGACCAGTAACTGGAAATGTGGCACCAGAACAGTAAGTCCGACTGGTGGCGCCATCTAGCAAATGACAATACAATAACTGTCATATATGCCAATAATCATGCGGCCCATAAAGTTTCACTGTCGACATCATAAATGCCTCTCTCTCAAAAACCCCGCAACGGAACTCGCTGAAATTTGGTCTCAACTCCATCCGCCTAATGATCGTCCTTCCCACAATTTTATTCATGTTAAGCTGTTTGTTTTTGGAGAAAAAAAGAATATTAAAAATTTAAAACAATGCAGAAAAAAAGGGAAAACATAAGGCCTCACGTTACTAAGTACACGCGGCCTAATGAGGCAGAACTAATACACTTTGGAGGCAGCACACCCAACATATGTCCGTCTTGACTTATGATTGTTAACATAGCTAATCTGCTAATAACGATCTAATTGGATAATGACAATAATAATTCAATAATAATATAAATCCGAGTACTAATAATGTATCAGCAAACCTAACGCGTTGGCAATGCCAGTCTTGACTGATGACTGTTGCACGTGGCTGATCTTATTGCGATGTTCTTGTTTCACTAGCACCATGAGACGAACCGACCACAAGCTTGCTATTGTCACCTGGAAACCGCATAGAAACATATCAAACATCAGTGACATAAATCTTACTACTGCTGTTGCGCGTCTTAGCCATCGCAATTCTGTCCATCCGTCCGTCTGTCACATAGGTGAATCAGTCAAAAACGGTGCGAGCTAGAATCACCAAATCTTCACTATCAGCTGCCTGGAAGACTCTAATTTCAGGATCAGTAAAGCTTTTCCATAAATTCGAAAAAGGTCACCCCGAGCGAGGGCGCTAAATAAGAGGGGGTAGGGAAAATTTGCGACTTCCAGCCGATACGGCATTGGCAGAACGAAACAGGTCCTGCCCTCTGGTGAGTACAAGTAAAACATTATAGGTAATTAGCTGCCGGTCGTCTGGCGCCCTCTGGTGACTGTTAAAGAAACACCGTTGCTGGGATGGATGAACTTAGATTTTGTTTTACTGGGCTTTCAAACATGCACCACTGTTGTGCGTTCCCCTTTGAGTTAGCTCGGCTTTTCTTGTTCTGTCGCTTAACCTCTGTCACATAGCCACACTTACTTGTCTTGTGCAGTACAAATTATAAAATGTGTGTATGAAGATAGCCTTGTAGCATACTATTATCAAAAAACAGTCAATTATTCAAATAATCAAACACAGGCTGGTACCAGGATGAATTCTTCTCCAAAGTTCTCCAGGAGCAGAGTGCGCATCTTTGCGACCCAGTCTTTTTCTGAGACGCTCGACTCCTGAGTCCCAATGACGTAGATGTCATGCGCTATCATGCTCAGCACGCTGTTACGTTTCTTCCCGATGCCATCGGACCGCAGCCACGGTACCAGGTTATACGCTGGCATCTCACTCGCTGCACACACACACAATGGTACAATGTTAGGTGTGGCATCACTCAAAACCAGCTACTGCAACAGAAATTACTATAATGTGGTCTCTCCATCTATGGATTACGTCTGTTATAATTATGTACGATACCGAGGGTAACACTGGTTATATTTTGCCATCTAGCTGGCTGCGCACACATAGCGTTACAGCATTAGGTGGCATAGCTTGAAACCGGCTACTGCAACAGAAATTACCATGCTGCGGTCTCTCCATCTATCCATCTGCATGTCTGTCTGTCATATTTATGCACGACACTGAAAGGTTAGTAGTTCGGCGTAACGGTTGGTGGTTTGGTGTAGCAGTAACGCGTTTCATCTAATCAACGAAGTCACTCTACGCCAAGCTGGGTTAGTACTTTGATAGGTGACTGCCTGCGGGGAGGTAAAGTAACCAGCCACCTAGGTCAACTCAACCTTCCATCCCTCCGGGGTAGGTAAATCGAGTACCAGCCTATCTGGCTGAGATTAAGGCGGGGCACGTTCACCTGTGTCGGGTGGCAGGTAACAGTGGGTGATCCCATATGGCAGGTGACGCTCTGTAGCTCTAAGATTGGCTTCCCATTAAGAGCTATATCACCACCTTTAACCTTTAAGGTAACACTTATATGCCGGCATCTCACTGGCTGCACACGTATAAAGTTATATCACTCACTATTCAGCAGCAGTGCTGATACCTCCCACCTAAAAAAAACAAGAAATTTGAACTAATGCTCATGAGATGCGCGAAAGCCTATAGCAGATCCTGTTCAGTAGTTTAGCTGAAAATTGGGGTGTTCACGCTAAGTTAATATACAAATACCAAATTCTCTATATGGATCGCATAACGACAGTATGTGGCGCCACCTTATGAATGATATAGACTTGTGCCGCAACCCAAAATCGGCAAAAAAATCCATAAAACCCCCTATTTTGGTGTTCAAGATCATTCAAGGTCACTGAATTCAACGCCAATCGAGAGCCAGTGTACGACTTCCTATTAGTGATTAATAGTAACCTAAGCCCTATATCGCACCATTACTGATACAATGACTTATTGGCCAAAAATTGCAAATTTTGCCCACCCCCTCTCATTTAGCGCCCTCGTTCGGGGTGACCCCTTTCGAATTTATGGAAAAGCTTTACGGTTCCTGAAACTAGAGTCTTCCAGGCAGCCGACAATGAAGATTTGGTGATCCTAGCTTGCACCATTTTTGACTGATCCACCTGTGTGACAGACAGACGAACAGACAGACAGACAGAATTGCGACGACTAAAACGAGCTGAAAGCAGTAGCTGCTTTTATGCGTAAAAACTCCTGTGATGACAATATTTTGTAATAATACAACAGTGCAGTTATTCCTCTAAAATGAAGCAAATAAACTGAAAAATGCAAGAAATTTCAACAGAAGCATCACTAAGCAAAGAGGCATATATTACGATAACCAAGAACATGTCATCAACTAGCACGGTCTTACGAAAAAAAATAAAAAATGGGTGAAAGGATCTGATCCAAAATTTCATCATTAGTGCCTTTCAAGCCTTTTTACATAGTGGTGTCATATAAGCCAACTATTACTAATATAATAATATAAAAATTATGTTACTATTATTGATATACCAAAAGTTGACTGTCTGACCCATGTTCCATGTCCCAATGAAGAGGGAGACACGTTTGACCTCTGGGTCAAGACTGTGCATGTTCTTCAGCTGCTGAACCAGCTGACAGAAGTTCTCTCGTTGTCTCACATCTTCAAACATGTACGTCTTCTTCTTGTGACCGGTGACCTTTATGTCCAGTCGACAGTTGTTCACCGTTCCCTTGACCAGCTGCTCAACTACACATGTATAGAGCAACGTAACTGAAACAAACTGACGCGGTATAGTTTTTGATCAACTGACCAATCGGCAAGCATTGCGAGCCCACTGGTCATTAATTGACATGCACGTGAGCGTAGTCATAAGGACACTGACGCCATTAGACGGTGCCTACTGTAATGCATTACTGCTTGCCCATTGGTCGGTTCTTAAAAAACTAAACCATGTCAGTTCCGTTCAGTTCAGTTACATCGCTCTTTATGCACCCTAAGACACACATAAACACACACACACACAGTTTTAACAGCCATTTTAATAAAAACTAGAAATTTGGGGCAAAGCCCAACGTGAGTCCGCCCGGCGCCCCAAGTCCGATTGGGGGAAACCAGGAGGGAGTAATAAGGGGGAAGTAAAATTTCCCCGGCAGCAAAGTCACATGGCCCGAACTCAAATGCATTGGCATACGCCGAACGCGCATTGTCGACTTAGGGTAGGTCAACATGAGCGCCTATAACTTTGTTCGTAGTGGACGGAATTTCACAAAATTTCATTTGTTCAACGCCCAAAAGATCGTTCTCATCAACGCCGTTTAGATTTTGTCGTTATCTTCATTGGTTCCAGAGATATTTGCGCTCAAACTCGAAAGTTGTCGTAAATCGCATTGATTTTTGCACGTTTTTTGCCCTCCCAAATTTTAAGGGGGGGCGGTGCCCCCAAAAGTTGTACTTGCGTTAACACCCCCACCGAGAGACATGTCAACTGCCAAAGTTTCGTCGGGCTACACCCCATAACTCCGAAGTTATAAGCGCTCATTTATTGCATTTTAAGCCAAATTTTGACCCCCCTTGGAAAAAAATTGTAAGGGGGGCCCCCGTCCCCGGTGGGAGGTGCGCTACTAAGACTTGGTCATTCTCTAGCGCCTGTAAAAATTTGGGAGTGCAGCACCCCCTACGGGCCGAAATATGATCTTCCAAGTAATGCGACTTAGGGTAGGTCAAAATGAGCCCTTATAACTTGGTTCGTAGAAGACCGAAGTTTACACAATTTCTTTTGTTCAACGCGGAATTAACTGTATTTGATAAATCCGTTTACCGCTTGTCGATATCTCTATCCAGTTTAGAGATATTTGCGGTCAAACTCGAAAGTTGTCGTAAAACGTACTAAATTTTGGACGTTTTTTGCCCTCCCAAATTTTAAGGGGGCGGTGCCCCCAAATTTCGTACCTGCTTTAACACCCCAACCTAGAGCCGCGTCAAGTGCCAAAGTTTCGTTGGGCTACACCCCCTAACTCCCAAGTTATAAGAGCTCAGCTCATTTATTGCAATTTAAGCCAATTTTTGACCCCCCTCTGAAAAAAGTTATAAGG
>Ga0209367_1003876_pt1 | contig 20477 bp, 9 predicted proteins | sample WorMetLIZISLAND2_FD_187412 | JGI IMG/M metagenome (GOLD analysis project Ga0209367, IMG submission 187412) | Marine gutless worms symbiont microbial communities from Max Planck institute for Marine Microbiology, Germany - Olavius geniculatus... ...
CACTCAAGAACACGAGGACATGACTGGAAGCTTATGACCAGTCACTCCCACATTGACATACGAAAGCACTTCTATTGTGTACGTGTTGTTGCTCCATGGAATAGTCTTAATATGACTGTAAACGACTTAAATAGTGTTAAAAAGTTTAGGTCTCTGGTGAAAAAGTCAGACCTCACTCAGTTTTTGTATTATGTGTAAAACAACTATTGCATATTTAGTTTTCCTTGTACATTTTATATTTGTCTGTCTTGTTTTTAAAGGTGTCTGTTAGTGCATATAGCTTTGGCATCTTTGCAGTTTTCTCATTGTCTGTACTAGCTAATTGGTGTTTGCTTGCTGTCTTGTTCTATTTTGAGTTACTGTGAATTGTTTAAATAAATAAATATACGATCACAATTAACATTACGACGGCGATAGGCTTAAGATGCTAATGTAGCATGCATTTTTATTAGTGAAAAATTCTCTAGCATGCTTTGATAATTGTTCAGTTACTGACAGTTAACATATAATATTGAATATTATTATATTTACTATTATTTATTTTGTTGCTTCTGGAACACCGTGCTATTTTGCGGTAAAGAATAAAAATGACAGTTAAAACAAATAAAAATATATTTTTTATAATTAATTTCTTAATCGTCGTTTCCATTGTCATTTTATGAAGAAAACTTAATCTTTTTGTGCTAGCACTAAAGACGCGTACAAAGCGAACAAAATGAACTGAAGTGAAACAGCAGAACTATGTCTTTTAAATTTTAATATCAGTTCATTTTATTTCTGTCGCTTTGAACACACATTAACAAGGTTTCTGGGCCCAATAAAACAAACATTGTAGGCCTACAACGCACATAATGTACAACCTAAAGTGGAAATGAAATTTTACACGTGCAGTCAAAAGCAGACGGACCTGTCAGTTGCCAATGTCACGTGGTATCACTTGACCTACATTCAGCCAATGAAAGTGATGCTGGAAGTTATGAATGTCAAGTCAAGCCGTTTGGTGGCGCTGCTGTCGCTGCGGTCGTCAACTTTACGTACAACGTCTCCGCAGGTAAAATATCCACTGCTCAGCTCGGCGACACCTATCCATTCCTGGAGTAGCAAAATCTGTGGCTGCAGTTTCCAAAAGTGTCAAAGAGAACAGTGTCTGGGGGAGGGGCGTCGTAACGCAAACTCTCCAGCAGCGGCAAGGTTTGAGGGGATGGAGACCCAGCCGGATCAACTAATAAGCATATACGATCACAATATTTAACACTACGACAGCGATAGGCTTAAGATGCTAATGTAGCATGCATTTTTATTAGCTGACCGTACTTTAGTAAAGGTCGATCTGTTGTTATGGTTGTCGTCCGTCTGTCCATCACGGATGTATATGACTAAACGGTAGGGCCTAAGTTGCTATTCACTAATAAGAAGTCGCATACTGGCTTTCAAATAACATATACACGGTGTTTCATAAAAAGGATCCCTTTTTCATAAATTACTCAAATTATGAGCAATTTACATGAAATTTATACCAGTTGTAGCTGAAGAAATACTAATTCAAAATATTAGAACAAAATATGGCAGTTGATTAGATATTCTTTGCTAGTCGTGATGTAACGCTGCCGTCATAATGTGTCACAGGTACAAACTTGCTAGTCTAAACTGGAGCTGTCAGTTGCTACCCTGCTTCGATGGTGAACTTAATCTGGTTCGCTAAAGAAAAATGATTATCGTTTCAGCACTGAGCAACATGAAAACATGAAATCGGGCGTCTTGTGATCCAAAAACTCAACATTTTGCAAGCTCAGTGTGATAGTGCACTGTCTTGCTCGAACATATGAAAGACCAACTATCCCCACCGACACGTAAATTCGATCGCTTTGCACGTTTTTGTGGCTGCAACTGTAAAACTTCAAATATTTGACACCAACGAACCAGATTTTTCACCATTGAAGCAGGGTAGCAACTGGGAGCACCAATTGGGATTAGCCTGTTTGTATCCGTGACACATTACAATGTCAGCGTTACATCACGACTAGCAAATAATATTTAATCAACTGCCATGTTTTGTTAAAACATTTCGAATTAGTATTTATTCACCTATAACTGGTAAAAATTTCACGCAAATTGCTCATTATTTAAGTGAATTACAAAAAAAACAAAAAGGGGTAAATCGATGACCTTGGATGATCTTGAAGGTCACTGACAACCAATACGGTCGGCTATCCTAGCGACAGCTGGGCTTCTTGCTTTCTTTTTAGCTGAAAATCGAGACGCATTTAGGCCTGCTGTTGATTGCAGACTCTGCTGCAAAAAGGTGTCGCAGGCTGTGCTATTTCTGCTTCTAACTTTACGATTTGCTCGAACTAACTTTGCGAGTGTTCGCCAAAATCATAAAGTTCTTGCTGACGAGGTGCGCTGAAAGTTGTGCGCTGTTGCTGCCGTTAAAGAAGTACCACTACAAAAAGGGCAGATAATAGCCCCAAAACGACAGTATGTTGGCCTAAGCTGCATAACTATTTGTCACAGATTATTTCTGTAAAAAAGACAGATTAGTAGGCCTAAACTTCTAAACTGTCTAAACTTGGCTGTTGCCTGATACTATCTGATCGATCGATAGATTAATTACAGAACACATGTAGCCTTAGCTTACAAGTGTAATTCATAAAAAACACCTCAAAGCTATATACGGAGCGTCACCTGTCATATGGGATCACCGTGTTAGCTGCCATTCCACACAGGTAAACGCGCCCCGCCATAACCCCAGCCGGTAGGCCTACCATTGTTTTAATACGTGTTAGTGGTATATTTGCCTTTGGTAATTTTATTTTCTATCTTTACCAGTACGTGAACGTAAATAAATATATCATTGATTTTGCGAGCAGCTACAAGACGTGGTGCGACGATTACAGTGAGCCATGAGGCGCCTTTGATCGAAGGTCAGAACATTACTCTTACCTGTACTACTGCTGGCAATCTGCCAACCACTCAACATACCTGGATGAGAAAACTACCGCGGGCAGGTAAGCGCACATGGCTGCCGGTGCGCCACAACGATAGCGTCGTCGATGCCATGGCGACCGATGACGTCAGAGCTGACAGCAAGCTCTTATTGGTTAGTCGCGTGAAGCTGGCACCAATCAGCGCTGCCGACGACAGAGTTGTTTACTGTTGCTTGGCAACGAGTGGTGACGTCACGCAAGCTTCAGCCATCTACAGACTGCGAGTTCACTGTGAGAGCTAATGATTTTATTGTCAGTTAGTAACTGATGATGATCATTGTTTCTTTTGTTGTTTCATGCTGACTGCTATATGCGTGATAATCTATGATAAAATGTCACTACTTTTATTTTATGACCTTTGATCTAACGGCGCATACAGAGCGACGTAACTAAACTGAACTGACACGGTTTAGTTTTTGACGAACTGACCAATAAGCAAGCAGGGCAAGCTCATTGGTCATTGTCTGACGCGTACGTGAATGTCAGCGCCGTTAGACGGTGCCTACTGTAATAGGATGTTTACTCGATCCAGCAAACGTCCAGCAAACTTCCAGCAACGTTCAGCATTAGCACGTGTATTTTGAATACATCTGCTGTAAGTTTGCTGGACGTTTGCTGGATCCTGTAAGCACCCCATAACTGTAACTTTAATGTAGTTGATACATTCACATATCTGGGAAGCATTCTGTCTGATGGTGCACTCATGGACAGTGAGCTGACTGCTCCTATACGTAAAGCTAGCTGCAGTTTTGGCCGACTTTGTGACAAGGTTTGGAGCCAGAGAGGCCTTCATTTCTCCACAAAGATTTAAGTCCACCAAGCTGCCGTTCTGTTAGCTCTTCTTTACGGCTGCGAAACATGGATTTTGCATATGAAACATGTCAGCTGTTGGAGTCCTTTCACGTGCGTCACCTTCGAACCATACTTCGCATTAGATGGCAGGACAAAATTACAAATGAGGAAGTTCTACAACGGGCACGGATGACCAGCCTAGAAGCTATACTAATAAAGTCTCAGCTAAGGTGGTCTGGCCATGGTTGCGCATAGATGATTCTCGGCTCCGTAAATGTGTTTTGTGTGGTGAACTGAGTTCTGGTAAGCGCTCTGCCGGTGGCCACTATCTTCGCTACAAGGACAGCCTTAAGCACAGTCTCAACAACTGTAACATCAATCTGACAGATTGGGAAGTGCAAGCAACACACAGATCAGGGTGGAGAGGTATTATTCGTGATGGAATTAACCACTTCGAGGCCAATCGATCTGCCCAAGCACAAGCTAGGAAAAGTACTCGAAAGTTGAAAAGTTCATCCGACATAATTTCGCAGCAGCCGAGTTCTGATTTCACACGTCCAGTCTGTAGTCGTACCTATGCCGCTCGTATCGGTTTGCAAATTCACATAAAGACTCACTCGAAAACGAAGAAATCCAGCTAAGGTTTCTGCATTTCGTCTGTGTGGTCATCATCGGTATTCGATGCGACAGCCAACACTGTAACTGTAATGCACTGATGCTTGCCCATTAGTGAGTTCGTCAAAAACTAAACCGAACATGTCAGTTCAGTTCAGTTCAGTTCAGTTTAGTTACATCGCTCTGTACAGTGTACGCGCCTTAAAGGCAGCAATCGCGCCCGTTGCATTGTCTGTCCGCCCATCCGCATGCCGGTCCATCTGTCTTGTAAGGTATTGTAACTTGTAAGTCGAAAAAAGCGTAGATAAACCTAAACTGGCGTTAATGTTTCGCGGGCTGGAACCACCGGATAACTTATGGATCTGTGCAAACCCGTCGAGAGCGGGAGGTAAGAGGGGTAAATTACCCCAGGCCCCGCGACGTTTGGGGGTCCCGCAGTCGCTGAAAAATATAAAGTACACCAAAATATGTCATTTTTTAAACAAGAACATTTTTTCACAACTTCTCTTCAGAAAGACACCGCGAGAATGTTTCCCCGGACCCTGCGGTGGCTCTCGACGGGCCTGGATCTGTACCTGCCGATTTTCAGCTTCCAAGGTAGAAAGTCGAGCGAACGACCTCAAAATTATGTCGGACCAGAAAGAAACAAGAAAGGGTCGGCATCATAATTATTCATGAATACACTTTTCCAAAGTTGTAAAATAGCGTGGTATAATTTAGCAGTAGCCGTTGGTGTTTAATAGTAATTATGTTAAATTTCTGTTTTCAGATGGCACTCGAAACGTGCGAATTACTCGTCATTTTAGACCGTACGTGTACAAATGCGAAGCTGAGGGCCAGCCTAGGCCGGACATCGCTTGGGTCATGATGCGTCGACCTCACGACAAAGCGGAAATCATCTCAACGCACGCGCTGTTCAACGTGACGTCACTAGTCCGCCATCTTGATGACGTCACGCTGAAGTGTTTAGCGTCGAACGTCGTGGCGGGAGTTAGATACACGCGAACGGCTCAACTTACACCGCCAGGTGCGTTCCTTGGCTGTGATAAACGTTGAAGTTTATAAGCGTTTTAAAATATACTTTACTTTTAAAAACAATGCAATTCAAGGTTTTTTTTTTAATTTTGATTTGTTTATTTCATTTGTGGACTGTGGTTCGTTCGGTTACTGGATTCTCCTATCTTCTGTTTTCTGTCTGTCTGACAAATTATATAGACTTAGAACATTTCTGTGACGCTTAAAATGCACCAAATTCGTTTTTTTGCTGAGGCTCCGCCCCGGACCCCGCTGGGGGAGCTCATGACGCTCCCCCAGAGTTCTTAGTCGGCTGGGAAGATGGATACTCTCCCCATTCTTCTCCCCGTCGACGCCTGCGGCACCCTTCCTTGAGTTTTGGGGGATTACTTCAAGGACTTAAGAGGATAGACGCCCTTGAATAACGCTTTTTATTGCACGCAAGTCAATCTCCATGGCAGTCTTTGTAAATTACTGCTGTATTTCTATACTATTATGGTCATAGAAAAAAAACGAAATTTAGCACAGAGTCCACGAAAATACGCCATTTTAACCTTAAGATTTGAAAAAAAATTTTCTGGGGAGCCCCAGACCCCTCCCCTTATGGGGAGGGGACACCCCCTTCTCACACCCCACACCCTTTGGCGCCTTCGGCGCTCGACCTTGGCCCCCAACTTCAACTCCTGGATCCGCCTATGTTCTGAAGTGAAAGTGGTAGGCCTAAATACTTTCGACAATTTAATCCAAACAATAGATAGAAGGTAGCCTATAAAGACCATTAGGATATCAATACAACGTGCAGTTTTGCGAGCAGCTATTGATTTAATGTTGAAATTTTCAAGTCTGGCTCATAGTTTGACATTATGCTGATAGCCTGCCTGAGGGGTGTATAGGCCTACAGTTGCGCATATATGTAGTTACGGGTTAAGTCTGTACTTTGTGTGTGCTTGTCGAGCTGTGCTAGCTAGCAATGAAAAAGCACTTTTGCTGAGTTTAATAATGAGTGCCGCTGCTGATGAATTAGGCCTAATGGGCGATTCACACCTACGACGCAACTCAACTCAACTCAACTGTCGTGACTGTGGGCGACAATGCAATAACGTCATTAGCACTGTGACGCCACGCTGCTGTGCACAGACCACGCGTTGTTTGCTAGTCTGACGGGCGGCTGAGTTGAGTTGCGTCACACATACGACGCCGACGCGACTTAACTCAACTGTCGGCTTTAGATTTAACTTGTTATCAATCCGTATGAACGCTGCAGAAGTGCCGAAGAAGTCGTCAGCCAATGAGACGTCGCCGCAGCGTCACGTGACTGGCATTACGTCATCACTAGCCACGCCCACGAGCAATGACGTCATTGCGTCTTCATTACGTCATCAGTACGAGGCGTTTCCGCCCTACTACGATGACGTCAATATACCTTCGGACTCGTACTTTACTGGAGACGAGGAGATTCCAATCTGGAACGTACACGACTACGCGCCATTGCTTCATACTGTTGCTGATGCTGCTGCTGCTGATGATGATGACAAATATAGACCTACTACTACTACTACTACTTCTCCACGGCCTATTACTATTAGTAGTAGTAGTAGTAGTCATGATGCCGTCGATGAGAAGTTATTGGCGCTAGGTAGGCTGATCTTGTCACAGCTATCGTCGCTATACATCAGCGCAGCCAACGGTTCCACTGCAGTTATCGACACAACTCGTGACGTCATCGCATCTCCACACAAACCGATGACGTCATCAGTTTTAGCCGCCACGGCCGCTGCTGCTACTCGTTACCATGACGACGTCAAAACTACTACTACTACTACTACTACTACTACTACTACTACTACTACTATTAGGCCTACTACTACAACTAACGCTGACTCAGCCTGGCCGTCCCTCCCTGGCAATAGTACTACGACTCTATCTACGCCTGTGTCGACGCGTGCCACGATGACGTACCCTATGACGTCATCACGCGATCAGGTGACCAACGATAAGCGTGACGTCACTACTATGGCGTCAACGGGCGTCCGAGAGCTTAGCAATTACAGCAACTGGCAAACAACGACGCAGGCAGCAATAGCAGCTGCAGCAGCAGGGCATAGTCATCACCAACAGACCGCAAGGATTGCTGCTGCTGGGCGCGCTGGTCGTTCGCAAGTCGCACCAAGACGAGACCGAGGTCAGAGGCTAGGCGGCTTCGGTCCATGGGGAGGTGGTCTGGATTACTTCGACTTCTTCGACTACGTCGTCGACTACCAGACCCCACGTCCACCGACCTACGCACGCAGACGACGACCTTATACCAGGCAAAGAGCGAAATCAGGTCGGGTGAGGACAGGGCGGGGTCAGTACGTAAAATCAGGCCAGGCCAGGGGTCACGGCGCCAATGTGATATACACGTGGCCGCCGGATGACGTTGAACAGGTTGATGTGGTCGGACAGTCGGAATACGGCGTCGAAGTCACTGACGCCGCCGACCCCGGCGGAAGACTTGTGTCAGTAAATCAATATACCCGGGACAGAGGAGGGCCTCAAACTACCCGGGGTGGCAGAGGATCTCAACGTAGAAGACTGGCGTCTGATGTGCTGAGACAGTCGTACAGCGTGCAGGGAGGCTCAGAGAACGTCGCCGGATCGGCAGTCGGTCCACGACGTACCCGGGGCAGAGGAACATCTCAAACTACCCGGGGTGGAGGACCTCAACGTAGAAGACTGGGGCTGAAACAGTCAGTGTACGGCTCAGAGGAGCATCTGGGTGGCTCATTTGCTCGACGTACCCAAGACAGAGGAACACCTCAAACTACCTGGGGTAGAACTCCGCATCGAAGATTAATGGTGCAATAGCTCTTGGGGATGAATATTTTGACTGTACGTGTGCGTGTATAAAATTGACCCCCAACACAAATAATCTGACAATGTGTTCTGCCACTAAATGTCCAAAAGCTAAAAGCATTTTATCCTCCCTTCTCGGCCGTCTGTACTTTTCATTAAAACGTGTTTTATGTTTTGGCTAGCAACGTTTTTTTAAATTTTTAATAAACCTCGAATTTTCGGGTAAATACGCGACAATTTAAAATAGCTATAAACAAAACCGAAGTTTTACTGATGACATAATGGCAGATTATGTAGTGTGAGTCTGAAAATTTACCCCCCCTCCCCCTAAAGTTCTTTGAACATTATTTTTCGAAGACTGAAAATTTTTAATCCATATTTCACTAGCATATTCGGCGTTCAAACCTATGCCAAACTACAGAGTTTCATTGAATTATTCTTAAATTTGATAAAGTTATGCCATATTATGCACGTTCGCCCAGAGAATTTTCCAACTTCACAACGCATTTGCCACAAAAACACAAACTTTTTTATATTTGACAACAAGCAGATAGTCAAAGCGAACAAATTGCTAGGATATTACCGGGTACAGTTACAAAAACATCTAAGCATATTCAATAAAATAGTTTTTGAAAAAGCTCATATCTGATGTTCAAATTGTTTACCATCGTGGCAAGTCATCCCGTATCTGCTGCAGCGCACCTTTTAGCTTCAGAATGGTCTTCGGCCCTTAAGTTAACTTTGTAAAATGTCTGCAGGATTGCACCCCACACTTAATAGCCTATAGTAAAACACCTGGTAAATTTGGCGGTCATTCGTACTTTACAATGAGCTCCATATTGTGGGCCTTCAAGTGAAAAAAGAAAATTTTCTGGGTGAGCACGCATAATATGGCACAACTGTATCAAATTTAAGAATAATCGAATAAAACTTTGTAGTTTGGCGTAGATTTGAAAGCCAAATGCGCGTGTAAAATATGAATTTAAAATTTTCAGTCTTCGAAAAATAAAGTTTAAAAAACTTTAGAGGGCAAAAATTTTCTGACTCACACTGTAGGCTGCTCCTATACACATTTGATGAGTGCAATTTTATCTATCGTGTATTGTACAAAGACTGTTTTAAGTAGTTTTTTTAGCATGTTAGTATGTTTTGCATTGTGTCTACAGCGGTTTGTCTGTTAATTGCTTTAACAAAGACTATCATCATCACTAACTAAAATGTATTCACCTAGAAAGCATCTCATGTTCCGTCTTTTCCAGTACAAAACTGACGGTGTATGCAGAGCAGAACAGAATTTTTGTAGAAACACCAAACATTTTAGGAAAAAAACCATTCTATTAAAGAAAATAGTATAAAACTGCCACGTAAATGAGCACTTTATAAGTGCATAACAACTAGCATCATTGTGTCAAATATTGCAATACACTGAATGAATGACATGCATGTGTGCTCAACTGCCTGCGTTGTTGCTTTATAAATATTCAGGGTGTGGCAAAAAAGTAGCCCCCTAAAGTTTTTTGCTGTTTTCTCAGCAACCGTTTGGCATTTTAATCTGAAATTTTATGGACTTATTTCCTTAAATGTTCTACGGCTACCTGCCGAACAGAATGTAATTTTATTGAAAAACTAGAAATTCGTTCTGTGGAACGAGGTATCTGTCCCATTGCCACGCTATATAGACTAGCAGCTGCGTATAAGGGGGGTAGGTGCAAACAGGGAGCAATTATCTTTCACAGGGACCGAGTTGTAGTCAATTTTTGTCCCAAAATTCGTTGCCATGGCAACAAGGGTCGTCGGGTGAGAAATTCAAATGACACCATCGGATAGCGTGGGCCCGAAAATAGGGGGTAGGTGCAACAGCGCGCAATTATCTTTTACGGGGACCGAGATATACCACTTTGAAATCTCCATTGGCTGTAATGCAAAATTTTGCAACTTATGAATGGTTGATGGCAACAAAGGTTGTTAGGAGGTAAATTTAAATGACACCATTAGATTTCCCGACCCCAAAAATAGGGGGTAGGTAAACACAGCACATGATTATCTTTTACAGGAACCGAGTTATACCGCATTGAAAACCCCATAGGCTGTAATGCAAATTTTTTGAAATTGGGGTAAAATAGGGGAAGGAGTTACCAGATTTTTATCCCAAACAAACTCGACCTTACTTTTCAGGCCCCGAATCACTGTGCAAAATTTCATCAAGATCGAATCAAAATTGCAGCCATAGGAGTGTTTACAGACTGACAGACAGAATGACAGAAGTGATTTTATAATCTGTCCCAGCTATGCTATAGCGACAGGACAGATAATGACAAAGTTATAGATTTTTTAACATGACACCCTACCAATTTTTCGGTATTAAAATGTTCAAGTAACAGCACCAATTCAAGTGCTTCCTCAAGTTCCATGACTGTGTTCAGCTCTGTCTTAAGCTTGCAGTAAGCCTCCAACATTGCACCCCACATGTGATAATCCAATGAGTTTATATTCAGCGAATTCAGAGGCCACTGATCTTTTGTGATGAAATCTGGACAGTTGGCCCACAGCCAGTTCTGTGCGCTGCGCGCTGAGTATGCTGGCGCACCATCCTGCTGGAAGATGAACCCAGTGGGCAGCCGACGATTGCTTTAACAGAATGATAATTTCGTGATAATTTAGGAACAAAATAAGCATCACTGTGACGTCATCGGCAGTATCGTGGTAACTGGTTTTTGAAAATTAAATAGCATTTTTAGCTTGAACATTTTTAACGCTGAAAAATCAGTAGGCGGTCAAGTTAAAAAGTCTATAACTTAGTTGTTTTCCAACAAAATCACATTTTGCTTGGCAGTTAGATGTAGAACGTTTCATTCAATAAATCTTTAAAATTTTTAATTAAAATTCCAAACGGTTGCTAAGAAAACAGCGAAAAACTCTAAGGGGCTACTTTTTTTGCTGCACCCTGTACATGTAAATATACATTCATATGCTATGCATTCAGTACATCAACTACGATCAAGCACATTCGAAAGAAAACGTTTTATTGCCAAAAAAAATTAACTCAGAAAAAAACGTTCTTCATTGTTCCACTAGCAAAGGATGGGCACAATAATAAGCAATAAATCAAATGTCCTAGTAATAATTAATAAAAAATTGCTATTTGTAGAGTTGCACGATTAATCAAAGGTGCAGACAGGAAAAGCTTTTGGGGCTTGCAGGTTTGGGCTCACGGCCTGAAAGGATAAAAATCGAAGCTGAAGGCCGAGAGCAGAGCGAGGGTAAAGTTCTTGGGGAGGGCAGCCCCAGCTGAAAATGCACTTTAGGCATAGAAGAGCCTAGAAAACGCAATTAGTGGGTGCAAATGTGTAAAATACACTAACGCAGTTTGGCATACAATGCTCCTCCCTTCCAGAATCATCGGCCCCTTCTAGCCCTTTAGTGGGGTCTTCAGCCCCTCCACCCACCTGCACCTATGACACTGCGGATTAATCAGAAACTTGCACAGCTCTACTATCAAATGCAAAGCAGTAACAGTGCATCACTAATGGCAGCTGATAACTCAGTTAATAATCAGTACTAAGTCTGTTTTATCAGATAACATGTGTAACTGTTCAACCATTAAATTCCGATACAAATAGCAGACACAAAAAACGCATTACATATGCACATATCATACAGCACAGTCAGAGCTAGAAAAAACTAGGCTTTTGGAGAAAGTTTCTAGATTTTTTAGGTTTTATGCACTAGAAAGATAAAACACAAAATTTAACAAAAGGAAGCACACATCATCACAGAATAACCGACACATAACTTAAAAAGACAAATATTATTTGTGCAAGATACAGCAAGTAAAACACACTGACAGCTAGGATAGCGATGGGCTAAGTACTCAAGCTTCTGAATATTCAAATCTAAGTCTAAGCAATGTTGAAGAACAGTGGAAGACACCAATCAGCAAATAACCCAAGAAGACCAGTGACAGACTAAACTAAGTATATATGTATTTTCCCCCTTTTCTGTGTCGCTACTGTGTTAATTTTCTCTGTGTTTATTGTCTACCATCATGGGTGAATTAAAGACTACCAAAGATTGCTCTCCTAACTTCTCTAAATAATAACAGCATAACAGTAGAGTGTTGGACTTACAATCGAGATGTGGGTTTGACTACTGGTCATGTCACTATCAAGTAGTTACTACACGGATGGGTAAGTGTCTGCAGACATGTAATCTATCTAGGTATATAACCAACACCAAGATAAACTCAGCCTTCCATTTTCCATCCCTCTTTGGTACATAAATTGAGCACCAGCTTGTACAGCTGCAGTTAAAACAAGTCATGTTCACCTGTGTCGAGTGGCAGGTAACACTGTGTGACCCCATATGGCAAATGATGATCTGTAGCTCTGTGAAGGGTAACTGCAACCAGGTACCCAGTTCCTAAAAGTGCAAATCACTAGTCAGAGGTCGCTGGCTGATGGATGAGGTTCAGTTGTTGCTTTTGTTGCACTGCCATGCAGTGGTGATAACGATGTCCACTGTCTAACTGTCTTGTTGAGCAACAGGTCAACAGCTCGGTCAATTGGATGAATGATAAACGGTATCGCTGACAGGCCTACAGCGGTAACAGTCCACTTGCGAGTAGCCACAGGTACAGATCTCATGGCAGTGTAGCGTAGCAGCAGGTTGGACAGGTAGCAGATGCGATTGATGGTAAATCCTGGGATTGCAACGGATGCAAGACCTTGCCAGATGACCGTGTCCACGACAGCATATGCAACCCTGTTACGACACTCCCGATCACTCGCCCAACTCAGCTGCAAATAGACACAAGAAACAAGCTGGAAAAAGTTTAGTCTGGCATTTGCTACAGCGCTGCATACATGAGTCAAAACATTAATAATGCAAACAGATTTTTAAGGTAAAACACCTAAAGTGCCATGCCCCATTAGCAGCATCAGCGGGGTGGTCATCTCCCTTTCTATGGCTGTTGACGCCTGTGGGTAGATAGACCACTGGTTCCATGACGCACAGAAAGTGCGATAATAGACCTACAGTTACCTTCCCAGCTGGAAAACATCACTGCCCTTTGACCAGTACCAAATTATACTGCTTGGTGAACAGAAACACACGTGTGTGAACAAGTTGCCCAATGCTGTTACCTGGCAGTGCACAAAAGGCAAGAGTCAAACCAGCAACCTCGCGGTCACCAGACGGTATGCTACCCGTACACCACCAAGCCATACAAGTTCTAAGAGGCACAAAAAAGTAAACAAGTAAGTACTACGTAAGTGAGAAAACTTAAGATACGCGTATTCAACAGTTAGTAACAAAGTGCTGCACTCTCAACACCCAACAAAAATGTCTTTAGCATCTGTTTAAACTGTTCAAAGCTAATGTCAGTTTGTCTCAGATGAGCTGATTAAAACCTGCTGCACCAATACTAAAACTACCAAGTTACAGGCAAAAGATATTTGAAACACACAAAGACATAGATCTAACAAAGTGTTAAATGAAACACATCACTAGCAACCTTTGCGACGTCGGATCCTTTACTTGCAGCATCGGCGCAGACGTATGAACTTGATACAACGTAACTGAACCTCACCCAATTGACATGAACAAGTGCACGAAATGACTCGCCAACTTCATTTGCATAACCTACACATCAAATGGTGATGTTAAGTAATGGTGTGGATATTAAACGTGTCTTTTTTCTGCAAGAGTAATTAATTGTTGGAACGATAATTCTAGTGGTAGATCGGCGATCTCTGCATGAACACAGTGAAAATTACTAGCGGTAGATCGAGTGCGTATCTACGGTAGACACAATAACAAACTCTATGGTATAACGGAAGTAGATTCAGAGTGTGTAGCTGGCAAGTCTTCCTTATCAGACCACTCACTGTCAAAATCCATTTTAATCATGTTTGATTGTTAGAAATGTATTTGTTATGTGACAATTAATTAATGAGAATGTTTATATAAAGTATGTCGTGAGATATTCTTCGTTGTGGCTTTAGCCTAGTATGTAAGCTATCGACCTCATGTTTTGTAGGTTGCAGGTTCGAATCCTGACTCTACCAATTTTATACTTTTTTCTTTTTTCTGTTAATACTGTAATTTATTAATATGTTATTTTATCGCTTATTCAGCATGCTTTTATCATATAGAACAGGTTTTCGTCGTCGATATTAGTGATTGGGTATGAAATGTAAATGTAAATCACACAAAGAAATTCGCAAGAGGGCGCTGGTGTTTTGGGTAAAGGAAAAGGATTTATTAGTAATATTATAACTATGACTAGGGATAAAGTTAGAGTTAGCGTTAGTGTTTAGGGTTAGTAGTAGTGTTTTAGAGTAGAGTTGGGGTTACAGCTAGCTTATCTGAGAGAATTTTGGGACGACATGTAAACACCCAAACTAGGTGTGTAACGTTGATGATGTAATCAAGACGAAGCCGGAGACCGCTTGGTACTTTGCCTACTGGCGAGCCCGTGATGTGCTGTCTGGCGCTGAGGTCGCTATAGTTAGCTGCCGTCCACCAGGGCATCTGTGCGGCAGTGCGAACACTGCCGCACAGACGCCCTGGCGTTGACGATCTACCGCTAGTAATTCTCTGCTCTCTAGTGCAAGATCGCCGATCTACCGCTAGCACTGACCTTGTTGGAAAGTGTCATCAGTTGCAAAAACGGTTTCGACCGCAGAAGTAAGACAAGTGTCTTTATTGACTAGCCGGTCTGCTTAACGATCTGGCGATCCTCTGATGATTTATGCTAAATATACAAAAGATTCTTCTTCCTCTTCTTTGCAGCATGGTCAAACTTCAACAAACTGAAGACTTCTGATCATCTGGATCTAGATGATCATACTCACCGGGTACTCACCGGGTGCAGCTGCACCCGTTGCAGACTCACGTAACATCAGAACTCCATGCAGATGACTGTTGCGAATCGTACAGCTGATAGGACTTGTAGACTTGCTATAAGTCTTTGAAGAAGTCCATCTGACGACTACAGGATATTGCGGCATGCAATGCATCCGAATTACCCAGTACTTACAAACAATAATTAAATGTACAGCCATTTAAAACTGCTGTAAGACAGCACAAAACTATACAGCAATAATTACCTAAGTATCGTATAGGTGTATCACGGTAAATGTCCAATTTATCTTTCTGTTTGCCTATTCCGGAAACCGACACACCCCCTTCGTTCTCCATACTTAATGAATCGTATCTGCCTACCTGCAGCAAACCACTTCAACTGAGGGGGAGTGATAAAAACGGTAAATGTTTTCGATAATTTTTAAAACCAAAAACATATCGGCAAGTTATAATCACGCAAATACATTTTAAAATTTAAACTTTATTTTATATTTAACACTTATTGCAACGATAACTGATAATGGTTCTCTTGGGTAACAAAACTACTTTGACGTACACCCCTTATGAATTAATGAGCTGCTCCAAAACAACATAGAGCTGTTCAATAAAACTTAATACATGTTTCTATGCCAACATACAAATGTAAACATCCGGTTGGTTTGTTTACTTTGTATTTATTATGATGAAATAACGTCATTAACTGAGTATAGTTTGCAAACGATAGAATACGGATGTAAAAGATTGCTGAAGTTTTTAGCATACTGAATTTGGTACGTATTTCGAAGAAAAAAAGTATGAAACGTTATTAGTGTGGACTACCGTAAACCATTTGACAGCGTTCCAGCATCAACGGCTGATTGTGAAGCTGAAGACATTTGGAATCAAGGGAAAACTGCTACATTCTCTGGATAACTTACTTACGCCAAGGACAATGACAGTTGGACTCAGGGGAACTTTGACGAAATTACATGATCACTTATTTGCAAATTTCCGATTTCACTTATGTTAATCAACTGTCAAAGATGTCTAGAGTCCGAAAATGAAGAAATATTTGCGATCGTTTCACGCTTTTCTAACTACTTTGCAACAAGTCGTACACGTGCACGCAATGCGATCTCTACGTCACAGCTGTTTACTTCAAGCGTCTATCAACTGAGAAAGATTATGACACCAATTGTACTGATTTTAGTTCTTTTAATTGCAGTTGAATGCGATTACAAACCCTAAACCTAACCCTAACCCTATTTCTAACCCTAACCTTAAAACTAATTCTACATCTAAGTCTGAAGATCTAAACGTGGTCGTTCTTGGTTTTTAGACACCCGCGTGTTCGATGTACAGGGTGGGCCAAAAAACCGGACCTGTTTGAACGTTGATAACTCAGCGATGGTTAGTGGTAGAAAGACGTGTGATACGTCAAAAGTTTCAGAATGCTGTAAAGAATAAACGACAAATTTGCATAGTGAAACATTTAAATTTCTTTGCCTAATTTGCACAAATATTCGTCACCCCCGAAATTCTGCCAAATTTGACTGTAACACATGGATATTTGAGCTTTCATAACTTAGCGATGTTTATTGATGGAAAGGTGCGTAATATGCCAAAAGTTTTGAAATTGTGTACAGAAGAAGCGTACAACTTGCATGTCTCAGCATTTAAATATTCTTTGCTTGATTTACACAAATATGCCCCACCCCTAAAATCATGCTAAATTGGCAGTAACACATGAATTTAAGTTGATTTTCATTCAGCATACAGTGAAATATCAACAATCATTAACACTATACACATGCCTAATTTCAAGAGTAATGAAGATTTATGCAAATTAGGCAAAGAATATTTAAATGATTTGCTGTGCAAGTTGGGTGCTTTTTGCCTACAACATTCTAAAATTTTTGACGTATCACAGGCCTTTTTACGGGTAACTGTCGCTGAGTTATCAAGCTCAAACAGGTCCGAGTTTTTTTGGCCCACCCTGTACATAATAGCTGCGTTTTTGATGCCTAACATGTTAGGCATTGTTCATATATAAGTATATTATAAATACTATAATTAGATACTTTATGTTGGAGCATGAAAAACAAATTTACTAGTATATGCTGATTTTCTGTATATGCATTGTATATGTGTATTTTAGAGAGCTGACAGTCGGCTCGTGGACAGCTCAGAATGGCAGCAGCTGCTTCTGCGGCAGCGGTGGCGACATCTGCCAGGAATCACCGTACAGTGCTTGTTCTAATAGACTGTCAGCAGTCGTTCATTCGAGGCTACTGGATGTCCGGCGTTGACCCGGCCGAAGTCCTGCCACTGCACTCGGCGTTTGATCGTGTCGCCGCCCTCCTGCCAAAGTTGTCCACCGACGTTCGCCTGCTAGTGACGCAGTGCCTGTTTCCGACGGTACAAGACTTTGCACTGTATCCACCTATCAGTGATGCTCTGGATGCACGTGGCGCAGGGACCGTAAAGCGGGTTATCAAGCCAGGCAACAGTATTCTTCATGCCGCGGGATCAACCCAGTGGTTTGATGAGTTGGCAGGCCCAGCCACTGCCAATGTTGACAGCGAGCCGGGAGTTCCTACTGTGGTACTGGGTGGTTGTACGCTGACAAGCTGTATTCGTGTCTCGGCGCTGGATCTGTACCGACACTACTTTGACAAGAATACGTCGCAGCCCAGACTGAAGATCTGCGTCGACTTGAATCTGTGTGCAGCACGAGCGTCGAACTACATACGTCGCTGTCATGCCTGCATGTCACAGGTATCAAGATGTTTCAACAGTATGACGTTTCACCTTCACTCCTAGCTAGGAAATCTTGCATGCAAGACGTTTTGCTCCATGGGCATGTTGCCCTTTGCCTGTATGCTTTCCTTCTACAAAAAATGTGAATCTTTCTCCCCATCTTGGATGTTTCACCCCCTGCTTTGAACGTTTTGCGTTCCAGTTCCAATCAGTGAATAAAAATGTATAGCGCATCCTAGTCCTCAACAGCAGCACTTAACAGTTGAAAACACTAGCCCTAAAGAATATAGCCTAAGAAAATATACATTCCACTAGTGGTCGACTGGTCGTAGTCACATTAATGTTTGCTGTATTGACAGTTTTCTTTGTTTTACTTTAGATAATGAACGTTTAAAAAAAAATTTGCTGTACCGGTATTTGTTGCATTGATCTGTACAGTACATGACGTTTTATGGTTGGCGCAGACAGCCGTGGTGCACATGTGAATCTGGCATAGATCTCATTTCACCGGTCGACAAAACTGTCAGCGACATGAAGGCTGCTGGCATACATGTCTATGACTCCTTTGACTGGACTAATTTTTGTGTACCTCAAACTTAAATGCACACTGTACAGCTGGCTGGGCTGGGTAGTTTTGTCACCTTTCTGCATTGCATTCTTCTTAACATCTGTAGTATTAATAACTTGATATAACAGATATTTGTACAGGTCTCTGTGCCAACTACTTATGGCTCATCACTTGTTTTATGTTGAAACTGCTTGTTGCATTGCTTCTTATAATATAGGTAACTTTTCTGTAGGTTTGATCTCTGCATCAGCTGAATGTGTGCTTTTCGTTGATATACTGTGGCTAAGCTGCATATTTATTTTAATTTTTTTGTGCTGAAAAAAATGAATGATAAATACCTGTAAAAGTATATTTACTGAAATAGAGCAGGTTGTCATTTAATTTTATGTATGAAGGCATATGCAGTTATGCACCCCAACTTAACCTGTAATCAGAGCAAAAAACTTCAACAGTTTACAAAGGATGATACGAGTCAAAACTCGAAAACAGCAAAAATGGTTTTGGGGCAATATTATCGCCTGTTGAATTCCAGACTGGCCCTTGCAAGACTAGCCATTATAAGTACTTGAAAAATATTACTGTAGGCCTATATCCTAAACAAAATTTCGTTGTAGATACTTTTACTAGATGCCAAGCTAAGCTAAGTGAAAGCCGTTTTCAAGAGTTGGCTCATATCGCTCTTACATAGCATTGTAAACTGTGAAAGCCGCTTGTGAGAATGAGTAGGCCTACGTCCGTTATGTAAGTTTTTACTCAATGTAATTTAACGCACAGTGAATTTAAAAGTTGAGATAATAATAATTCAATTTATTCTTTCTTAACAGTAACGGCCTATATATTGTATAGCTATAATTTTCTGTTACTGGCACGCTGCCAGCGTTGCAGCTGGTGACATCACAGGCAATGAATAATCTGCTGCTGGCCTACTGACGTCATTGTCACTATGACGTCACGCCACTGCACGCACACGCAGACAGACAGAAAATCAGACATGCCTGGACGTGTCTTTCTACCATGGGCATTGGCATTCACTGCAATATACGTGGTGTCTGCGTGGACTGGTGTACTACATTGTTTCGGCTTGCGACTTCTGTTTTTGTATTTTTATTTTAAGTATTTAGAATGGCTAGTCTTGTAAGGTCTAGTCTGGAATTCAACATGTGATACTATTGCTCCAAAACCGTTTTTGCTGTTTTCGAGTTTTGACTCATATCGCCCTTACTTTACTTTGTAAACTGTTGAAGTTTTTTTCTCCGATTTTTGCTGTTTTTAGTCGAATTTTATCCAAATTTTTGGTATTTGATTTTATGACAATAAATTTATTTACTGTTTTCAGAATACATCCGGGCGGGTAAAGGAAGTTGGTGCAAGGAAAAAATTATGTGTGATGTAACAATGTCTGCTGCAGCCAATTTTGTCTTTGAATAAGAACGGTTAGTTGCCATGGCAACAGAAGTCGTCATGGAACAAATTTAAATGACACCATCAGATAGCCCGGGCCCAAAAATATAGGGTTAAGTGCAAACAGCGTGCAATTATTTTTCACAGGGGCTGAATTATAGTCAGTTTTGTCCCAAAATTCGTTGCCATGGCAATGGGGGTCGGCAGGGGAGAAATTTAAATGACACCATCGGAAAGCCCGGGCCGAAAATAAGCGGGTAGGTGCAAACAGCGCGCAATTATCTCTTACGGGGACCAACTTATACTGCTTTGAACTCTCCATTGGCTGTAATGCAAAATTTTGCAACTTTTGAATGGCTGCTATGGCAATAGGGGTCGTTAGCAGGTAAATTTAAATGGCACCATTAGATTGCCCGACCCCAAAAATAGGGGGTAGGTAAACACAGTGCACAATTATCTTTTACGGGGACCGAGTTATGCCGCTTTGAAGTAGTCCCCATAGGCTGTAATGCAAATGTTGAAAAATGTTTTAAAATTGGAGCATAAAAAGGGGTAAATTTTTTAAAAATGTAATCAAAAACATAAGGAATGTGTCCGGCGTCAGGACGCTTCGTTTGAGCCATTAGCGGCGTCGGTCAGTCCAACGGGCTGGTCTGTAGCTG
>Ga0209367_1003877_pt1 | contig 20474 bp, 14 predicted proteins | sample WorMetLIZISLAND2_FD_187412 | JGI IMG/M metagenome (GOLD analysis project Ga0209367, IMG submission 187412) | Marine gutless worms symbiont microbial communities from Max Planck institute for Marine Microbiology, Germany - Olavius geniculatus... ...
GCCGATGGTGAAGATTTGGAGATCCTAGCTTGGACCGTTTTTGCCTGATCCACCCGTGTGACAGACAGACGGACGGACAGACGGACGGACGGACAGAATTGCGATAGCTGAGACGCGCTGAAAGCATAGCTGCTTTCGCGCGTAAAAAAACATCATGCGAAAACTATCGTTTTCGGGCGGACTAATTATTAAAAAAAACAAGTTGACAAAAAAATACAAAGATTTTAGAATCATAAGGCACACCTTACTTGTTCACAAACTACTTAAATCTCAAATAAATGTGACTTCTAATCGTCCTAGAAAAATTAATGCAAGGTCTCCCACAAATTCGGCAAAGCTAATAAAATACAAAATTTTCATAGTATCTGCAAAAATAATTATTTCATTTACAAATCTATTAACAGTATGAACAAAAATTGAACATCTTTTAAGCTCAATCTATTTTTCTTTACCCCAATCCTTTTTAGCGAAATAACCACAATTTGTGTCTATTTACTACTAAAGCAAACAACGCGTGGGTAGAGCAACTTAACAACGAACACATTCAACAGCAGTAACAGAGTAAAGGCTACACACTCGTGACCGTGATCGTAAGTGAGCAAATTGTGATCAGGACTCAGTGACTCAGTGACGCGGCGTGATGTAGTTCGTAAATCGTCGTCGGCGTCAGTGACTGGCTCCGAGACAATGCTGTCGTCTTACCGTCGCTGGTCGTATCGCACGGATGTCGACACAGTCCACACGTCGGACAGACGCGCCACTCCACTCCAGACGTCATCATCCTGCCTGCGGCTTTACTCGTGACCTCCAGGGAGGACTCGACGTCGTCACTGAGCTCGTCCTGGGAGGTCGTCGTGCGTCGTTCACCGAGTTTGATGCGACAGTGAGCGCCCGCCGGGGTACACCCACCACGACGACCACCACCGCGGTCCCTGGTCCGACTAATGACGTCCACGACGACTGGTGGTCGACTGGCTTTGTGATGACAAGCAGCGTTGCCGGGCTGGGCGTGAGCACGTTCGTCAGTAGACTGGACGACTATTTCGTCGCAGCCACAACGCTGCTGCTGTCGATCTGCAGTACCGTCAATGACGACGTTTGTACGAGCATCAAGTCTCGTCGTTGTGCCGTGTGGATCGCTGTCACGGTGCGTGTCTTGTCTCATGTCAGAGAAATTATGATGCTGCTGCTGCTGAGTGAAGTATTGCCACTGCATCATCATCTGCTGCTTCATCTGCTCCTCGCGCACCTGGTACTCTCTCTCCAGCTGACTGCGTTGTAGTTCGAGCTGCTGCTGAAGCTGGTTCCTCAGCTGCTCGTACTGCGCCTGCAGGCTCACGTCCTGCGCCGGGCCAGCTGGTGCTCGTGTCGTCGTGCTTGCCTGTGATGACGACTGTTCGTTCCGCCACACAGCCGACGCCTGCGACAGCTGGGCGCTACTGGTCGATTCAATGGACAGGTGCGACTCCATGGTCGCCTGTCGACTCATGCTGCTGTACATTCGCTCCTCGTCGCGTCGGATCCTGCTCAGCGCCGGGTCCTCCGGTGGTCTCGTGTAGGTCCGTTCGTGAGCGTGGACCACGGCAACTTGCTGCTGCTTCTTCTCGGGCGACGTCGAACTCTTCATCTGGATCGGGGGACTTCGCCCGCTGCCACCGAGTGAACGTCGCTCGGTCGGCGAAGCATCCTGAGAATTAGGTTTCTGCGAGTTGTTGTCAGCGGTCTGTTGACTTGGTGTTGTTTCAAGTCGTTCTGCGTCTGTCTGCTGCAGACTTCGTCGCTCCGCATTCTCGTCTGCTGTCTGCTGCGTTATCTGCTCCGAATCTGAGCTGTTCTGCAACTCGCTTTCGCCTCCCGTCTCCTCTTCATTTGCCTGTTGTCGTTGCTCGTCCTCCTCACCCACCTCTTGTTGTCGTTGTAATTGTTGTACCTGTTGTTGTTGTTGCGCATCACCGTCACGGCTTTCTCCTGAGCCTCCCAGCTGGTCTGGATCAGTGGCAGTGTCGACGTCTTCTTGTGCAGTGGCAGCATCCTGCGACGCTTCATTCAACTGCTGTTGTTGCTGCAGACGCTCCAAGTCACCGTTTGCATTCCGATCTGCATCATCCTCGTTCACGCGGTTCGACGTTGGCTCTGACGGTATGAGAGTAGCAATAAAACAGCAGAAAATAATGCTAAAAAACAGTATCTTACAAATAAAAAAAATCGTGACAATGAACGAATGCAAACTAGACAGAGATGTATCAAAGTTTAATCTCTACGTGCCATATTATAACGGCATCAACCGACAGAGATAGACAACGAAAATATCCAATAATAGCTAAAAATTAGGAATGATGGAAATACAGGCAATAACAGCAACAAAGGCAAAAATACACGCAAGTGAGTTATGTTTCTTACTCTGTTTGTTGGTCTATGAGCAGAAATGCACAAGCACGTAAATAGTTTTATACTATTGAAACAGGGCAAACACGGGACAAGAATCGTCACTCAGATTTCCGAGTGAACTTTTAAACTGTTTTGCAGACTAAACATTGTACTGTGCCAACTATAACGCTGTGACTAACGTAATTATAGTTGCGTGAAGTATCCGTGTTTTTAAGTAAAAAAGTTCACACACACAGAGAAATTTTTTATTACAAATGCAGATTTTTTTCAGCGTTGGCGGATGAATTCTAGTTACAGTTTATTTCTGTATTCATTTAGAAAGAACATTACCAACTAGGACTACGGCATTTATTCCAATCCAACTTTAGCAGCTAATAAGGTTCTAAATCTAAACTTTAGTAACACTTTATTAATATTGTGCAACTACAAATACAACATTTATCAACCCAAATGGCAACAGAAAAAGTTTTTTTCACCATCTTCATCCCAAAATGCCATTTGATACACAAAGACATATACAATACTGATAAGTGATCTAAATTCTTTTAAAACAATGTAATCACCAAACACAAAACAAATAAAAAACTACCAAATTTTTACGTAAAGTCATAACAGTGATACATCTAGCTAAAAATAAAACAAAACATATATAACAAAAATCACCACATTATGTAGAACCATAACAAACGCTTATGAAATGACAAAAAAACCTCCAAATAAAAATGCAAAAATGGTAGATATGCTTTTAAGTACGTATAATAATGACCAATACCAATCTTATACAAGTTAAGCTCAAGGCACAAAAATGAGAACATCACTCGATGTCTGCCAACACAACCCAAACCGAACAAAGATGAAATACATTGAGTGAAATATAATCAGGTGAATGGAATAAATTCGGTGACGGTAAACAGGCAAGACACGGACTGTGTTCACCTGCTGTAACTGCGCTTAAAGCTGCCTCGTTCGCGGAAACTAAATCTTCGTGTTTGTCTGTCAGTTCGTCCGTAGCGTTGCTGCCGCTGCATTCGTCATAGTCAAAGTAAGCCTCGGCTTCGTTATCATCGATATAATCCTCATCATCATCGTCATCAGCTTCGTCATCGTATTCGTCGTCTTCTTAACGGTGCAGCGACATTAAAACAGAATCAACTCATAAAATCTGTATTTTTACATTTTTAAGCTTTTTATGGTACATTTTAGTTGTTGACATTTTACGAGTAGTTTAGTCACAATCGGAACAAAATGAACCGAGGTCGTGGTCAGGGGTGCGTTTGTCAATTCGAGGACATGATTGTGTCGCTAGACCTACACCAGCTACAGGGAGACTGATGTTTTGCATAACTGCACGCCTTAAACAGCCTTCCAATTCATTTGAAACAAGCAAACACTGACTTTGGACAGCTCAAGCAGCTGCTAAAACATTTTTGTTTGGCGATTCAATTCATATCGTGGTACATTCTTAATAAATAATTGTTAAACTTGTAATTTTCACGTTTTCTTACCTAGAGATTAATGACTTACTTGCTGTTATCGATAACTTAAAAAGCAAATAACAGATAATTTACCGTCATGGGGCGATCCTGGTAGGATCTTCAGCACTTCTTTGTAGATATCGTCAAGGTTCTCGTCGGCTGGCAGAAGCCTAGCTGCATTCTCCACTCCGTCGACTTTGCGATCAGGATCAGCGACAGCCGGCAGCACGATATCTTCCGTGTCCAGCGGCAAACTCACTAACAGTTCGTTTGATATCGATCGCCTTTGCTCGTCTGAATAATATATACACACGCAAGCAAGTATGATAAACATTCATATCATACACTAATATCGTAGTAAAGATAGACTCAAACAGATCCCATGCTAAATAAAGTTTCGAAACGTTTCTCACTAAAAACATGACATTGCTGTATTTAAAAAATCGTTGTGGCAATTTCCGTCAACAAATATACTGCTTTAGATACGACACTCAATACACAGGTTATCGTCAGAAAAAGTGTAACTTTATTCTCGTTTGGATGCGCCAGACACTGAACGAGATAATTATCAGCTGTCAAATAGTACAATTTTTTAGAGTGCTAAAAGTCGACATAAGTTTAATAATTTACAAGTAAATGCAGGTATAACAAAAGCAACTAATACTAGGCGGCGTCGCTGAAACAGAAACCTAGAAGCTCATTACTACATATGGTGTGGGTGTTAGGGATTGGGGTTACATAACCTAGTGGGGGCGCTACGGCGACGTCCGACATAGCCTATAGCGGGAAGGGGCGGCGGCGTAGTGGAATGATTGGCAGCTGGCGTCTACGAGGAACGGCGACCAGATATTTCGGGGTTTCTTTGCTACTGCGACCGTACAGGCGCCGTATCGGAGGCCGGGAGTGCTTACGATGTTACTGTGTATATAACTGTAATATACGTGTACAAAGAAACTCATCATATTACTCGGCACACACTACCATTTATACAGTAACTGTGCATTTCCTAAGCGACGGACGGTGTCCGTTCGTAACAGTAGGTCTATTTACCATCTGATATAGCTGCGACCATGATCTTGTACTTTTCATTCAACTTGCACGAGTCTAGCACGACCCGACATCGCTCAGCGCCGTCATCAGGCACAATCTGCGTGCATACATGCATTTATCCACAAGACGAAGATGGCAGCTTAGCATATTGATTAACATGTTAGTCCTGATCAACAAGTTCATCGACGCCGGGCCACTGCCACGTATCTAACCACTACCCAGCCAGCCATGTCAACTCAGTCTGGCCATCCCTGCATGGCTAAGCGGAATGAGTACCGAAAACTGGCGAATAAACAGGCACACCGCACGATGCACTAGCTCTGTATCCGTGGTCTAGCAGTGTCAGCTGGTGTCTGGCTGAGGGCTAAGAATTAAGGAAACAGCGATCATCGTGACCGGAGCCCTAGGCCTATTGGCCACATATAAAGTCACAGAAGAAAGTGTGTAAAACAATATTAAGTGGCCTACACCCTACAACAACACAGTTTTCGCGTACCGGAGAGCCGACTTTGGCACCGTTGACATAAAGGTCATAGCCAATGATGGGCGGACTGGCGCCACGCACAGGACGCCAGACGATTGCCATTGAATCAGACTGCACGGTTCTCTCTAGCGATATCACCGGAGCACCGTCAGATGTCGTCGGCGCCGTCGTCATCGTCTGCAGTATCACAACGTATGGTAATCAACAGCAAGCTTACGTCATCGAACAGCTGCTGATTCAAGTGGTGGCTGGTGTTTGTCAACAGACCAACAGAAGAGATGAATGCAGTTAGTTTTGGCTGTCTTTCTGATAAACTCTTATACAGATTCCGCGTTGGGAAAAAATCTCTATACTTAATCTTTACTGTACAAAATAAGCTATAAATATGCTGTTGATGTTAATATACAAGTGATCTGAGCAAAGCTCACGTAATGTGCGACAGCATCGGTGCTACCAACTGCTGAATCGATGTACAACATGCAATAAAATAAAAATGTGTTTTAAAAAGGGACCCAAACTTTGACGCCTCTGTACGACTCCTTGAACTTAGGATGTCGAATCGCAGACGGTCGAAATCTGTTTTATGCTGCAAAATTTCATGTGCAGGTTGTCTTAGTCTATTTCCAGTAATTTCGGCGCAATCCATTGCTGAAGTATGAGGTGTAGGCTGAAATCGCTAAAAGGTCACTAGAACCCGCTTTTTAAATTTCAAAGTCATTCAAGGTCATCAACGTTGGTATCTCCGGAAAGCTCGTCAGTGGTGTTTGTTATGATAAGCAGCAAGTCTGTGTCTATCTGCGACCGTTTTTATGCTAAATAAATGATAACAGCAGAGTCGCAGCATGTGACGGACAAACACAGACAGACAGACAGACAGAAAGACAGACGTCTGTACGATAGCTAAGACGCGCTTAGCATATCTGCTGTCGCACGTAAAAATTAGCTACGTGTAAATTGTGACAAAAACAGCCTAACCGTCACTCACCAAAACATTAGACGTTCTAAGTGGTAATTTCTTCTTTTTCGGATACGCTTCTAGGTAGACCTTGTACGTGTGTCCACCAGCTAAGCCGGACACTCTCACACCATTGCATGATGCTGGTATTCTTGGACCATAAGAAACTCCATTCAGAAACAGCTGCGTACACAATGCATAGACACTGTAACATACTGGCAAACGAAACGCTTTCACTTTCATGTAAGATTTTCGCTCAAAAATTTTGCCAATGTGTAGCAACAATTAAAATTATAATCGTTCAACTTCAACCTGATAGTCTCGAAGCGTTCGTTCCACAACGGCAGCCGGCGGGTCCCAGAACACTCCAACGCGGTTAGGACAGTCGGTAAAAACGGTCTGAATAAACGGCGTAAATTCATTCCAGTTCGCCTGTCAACAGCAAGACATACAAATGACATTAAAATTAAACTGGCAGGTAAAGAAACTGGATAGAAATTAACAAATCATAGAAAAATAACAACGTAAAATACAGAGCGTCCGAATAAAAAGTAACCCCTAATTTTATGTCATAACTGCACCAAAAAGTGTTCAATAAATGACTGAACGCAGTAAACTTGTTCACATATAATATTTCCCTTTCCAATTTCGTCCCATTTCTGTACAGATGTGTAATGTGTTATGACTAATTAAATGAATAAACAAAATGCTATCAAACCTCTTCGACTGCACTGACGTCGTCGTCAACAATAAAACGTCTGAAGACACAAACAAATGACGGTTTTAAGAACAAGTATGCAATATACTGATTTATCATATATAAAATGAACAGATATTTCATTATTATAAAAGCCTAGATCTTGTTGAAAGGGCATTGGGCGTTTTGTAAAATATCCTGCAATATTTTTTTAAAAATTTACTTCTAAGAGACGTGGCCTTACTAGATTACTGTAATCAGCAATAAGTAAACAAACGTAGAATCCTTCCCAGCCATAATGCTTATAGAGCGGCACTGATCTTCGTTTCTTTAACCTTCAATTATACACCAGCTTACACTGCCAGATCCCAAATATGTGGCTAGTTTATCACACGGCGTGCCTGTTTACGTCCCAGCTATCGCTGGAGTCATTGTGCCGCCGCCTACCAACGGACGGATGGCCAGGCTGAGTTGACCTGGAAATCGGCAACATGGAGGGATTAACAATAAAAAAACGGTGATCAAAGCAGCCGACTTGCTAAGAAAGAGTTGGCTGGGAATCTTGCCCGGCGCGACGGCAATTGCACGCACAATGCACAGTCCTGATGCATCCGGTGTCAGCCTGATGCCCGCTTTGTCATCGTACAACTGCGCACGTATCACAACAGCAACACAACTACAACTACACTGAAGAATCAAAAACACAGAATGCGAGTCGTACGTCTGAAATCACAAGCCAGAAAATGTCCAACAGTAGCGCAACATTTTCTGCCCGCGGGGCCTCCTTTTGCGACATTTTAAAGTTCACTTGATGCAGCAAAACATTCTCTGGCCGCGGAAAAAGTTGTTTTTCTTGCATAAATCTTCATTTTCTAGAAAAGCAGCCATAAAAACTATAAACAGATAAGAATGACAATGATTCATTTCTCTCTATCTGCTACGATGACTCAGGGTGACAACTGCAGTATAAAACAAAGTTTTCAACGGATGTTTGGCGCTTCTGATTTGCACGCGACGTAAATGCCTGTGTTAAATTGTTACGACGACTGATTAATTCAATGCGCGTCTGCTGTCTACAGCTCAAATAGAATTTCGATTGATGTGTAACTTTTCCTACTACGCCATATATTTTCAAGTAAGATAGAAAACCTTGATTTTGTCGGAGTGAAGATGGGGAGCCATGCCGTCAGTGGTATAGTAGATAAGAGCGTCCGCCGTGGCGCAGGACAATTGAACAACGTGAGAGCTCGCCACTTTACCACCGTCACAGTCAGACTTCAGCTGCGGAGCTTCTGTTTGATTCTCTACCACCACAATTACCATTATCATTACCATCATTTTATTCGCAAACATTAAGTATTGGCAAGTACCCGTATAGCTGTCGCGCAGTCGATCCAACATTTCCTTTAGTCTATCGCCCAGTTGCTGCGTCTGCTTATTCATAATGTTGGTTATGATAGTGCTTAAAAATGCGTTGTTGACCAGCTGTACTGCTGTTACTACTTAGTAGCTTACCGGGGTAGGTACTGCACTGCAGACATCGTCTGTGTATAGGCCTTAACAAATGAACAATTTGAAAGTAAAAAAAAATAATGGAGAAAAAAGTAAAAGAAAAAAGATGAAGAAAATTGCTGCAAAAGTTTAAACAAAAAAAAATCAGAGAAGCGTATGAGAAACCATCGTCGACGACGCTGATGTTGCCGGCACAGCCAGGCGCTCCGACTGAAGCCACGGTGTATTCGCCGGGGTCATCAAACGTGTGCAGGAAGCTGGCTTGAGGTATCGGTCTACCGCTGTTGATTGCACCGCTACCGCTCACCGTGCTCAACGGCTCCTAACAGACACACACATCTAATTCTATCAAACTAGCAACACATCACGGCCCAATGTCGACATACTGTGCGACCATCCCCTTGACATTCTGAGCTGAAAACTGTCGCACCGGTTACTGATGGCCCGGAAAACGTTCAAGTCAATGTTGGCTTTTCGATGCCTTTTTTGCTTTTGAGTTAAAAGCCCGTACGGAACGGACAAACGGACGGACGGGCAAAGCCCGTCCGTCCGTTTGTCCGTTTACGTCCGTTTACGGCAAAGCCCGTAATGTGCTTATTAGATTTCTCGCTTTCTGATAGGGTGTTTACACGATGAAGCAAACACGAAGCAAATGTATTGGATATACACGTGCATGACGTGTGCTCTAAGTTTTCTTCATGTTTGCTTCATGTGTTTGCTTGATGTTTGTTTAATGTTTGCTTCATCGTGTAAACACCCGATAACTTCCCTTTAGTTATCTGTTCGACTGATTAAACTGGCTATGCAGCACGCTCTTGTAACGCATGAAATATGTTTTACATCTGGACAACGTACACTGTGTCCCAAAAAAGCATCCCCAACATTTTCGACTGTAACTTGAAAACCAAATACCAGATTTCGATAATTTTTGGTACCAATATTTTTGACACAATTTGCCAAGCAATGACTATTTAGTTTCCCACCTCACCCAAAGTTTGTTTTTGCACTACTTGGGGAAAACACATCCAACAAAATATCACTTTTTATCCAATGCGATATGATTGCTTAACTAACATAACGCGTAAAAACACATTTTGTTCACATTTCTGACACTTTGGCTAACATCTCATTTAGTTGTCCATTTTTCAACTGCTTGTAGTAAAACTGCTTGAATTGTTGGCTCATTATGCGAACAGAGGCAAGGAGATGCTTTCTCTATTCATTAATAACAGTATCAATAATGGTCTGCTCCAGACCAATCCAGGCTGTACTAGTCGCTTCTTGACTTCACAAACATTCCTAAACTTTATCTGGTAAACACACTGCTGCATGACAGTCGAACCTTGTAACAGACCGGCTGTTGGCCGTGTTGGGGCCCACAGATTAGGATAGATGAAATTTATTGATGTTTTTTTCATTCATTTTAACACGTGTTATGCTCGGTCTGCTTTCACCAGGTAGTGCAAATGCAGACGTTGGGTAAGGTGGTAACTAAAACACTTAATTAATAGCCAGTTGTGTTTAAAATATTTTTGCCAAAAATTATTAAAATCTGCTAATCTGTATTTAAGTCATGATTGATAATATCGGGGATGTTTTTTAATGTTTTTTGTTTATTTCAACACATATTTCGCTTGATCTGCTTTCCCTAGGTAGTGCAAAAGCATACATTGGGTGAGATGGAAAACTAAAAGGTCATTTGATGGTTAGTAGCGTCAGAAATATTCGTGCCAAAAATTATCAAAATCTGGTGATTGGCTTTCAAGTTACTGTTGAAAATGTTGGAGATGCTTTTTTGGGACACAGTGTATTTAGTATTTTTAAACAGATATGTCTTCTGAGCAGTTTAAGAGCATTTTGTATCTTTTTGCCCGTTTCAATGCAGTTTCAATACCGTTAAATTTTGTCTATAAAGCAATACGCAATTGGTTAATTAACTAACTCACTAAAACAATGCAGAATATCGCAAATTGTTAATCTGGCTAAACTAACATTAAATTCTCTAAATGTTTAGCTGGATCAACACAACTTTCTATACATACGTCAGAGTCTGGGCAGCCGACTCGTACGATGTTGTGATTTTCAACGCAGCTATTCTTCCAACTCCACAAAATGCTCTGGCCCTGCAAGCACAGACAATCAGTTTGCCATCTGTCGTTTGTCGTACGCTAATTTTTATTTAAAAATTCTGTTACTTAAATTGCATAAAAAATCAAAGAAAATATGCTAAGGCGCATGAGATTAAAAGTGGTCCAAAAATGCACATTATGGCGAATGTACATGTATCGCAAATAATATTGATCTCGGCCAAAATAATCATTATTTTTTAGTTCACTGAGTAGATCAAATTCAAACTGATCGTCCCAATAAACACATTTACCAGCTAGTAAAATATTCCGACAGAACCTAAATATCGTGAACAACGCTTTGACAGTGCAGAAGCTGGCACGTACCTTTCTGACAGCGACGTTGCTGGGGTGGAAGCCCTTGGAGTCAACTCTCACAGTGAAACTATCAGACTCGTCTTCATCAATGATGACCGTACTAATACGTCTCACCAGTTCATCCGCTGAGCTGCGTTCTGACGCCGACTTGCCAGCAGGCTCGAACGACTGACTGACGAAGTGAAAGATGCCGAATTCATTGAACACGCGATTCATGCACCGCCTTACAGTCAGAAACATACACACATTACTGTTATATAATTTATTTAATAAAACGGATTATGAATATGTACTATTAATGCTATTAATAGTACTATTAATTCGTATATTTTTTTGTTATTGTGGATTTTTACGGTTGTAGCCTATATTATGCTACGCATGAGAGGCGCCATAGCAAATTTTTCGATAAGTACAACAGTTGGAAACTATAGTACTCGTCTGTCGTTACTCATCACTGACCTTGGTTTCATAACTTGTCCGGCCATTTTCTCAGCATCCAGTTCACAGCCTTCGCTGGCATTCTGTGGCACGTTCTTTCCCGTTTTCTTGCCAGTCTTGTTGTTGCCGCTGCTGGTGGTGGTGCTAAGCATGAAGACGTCGTTCTGTTTGCGTCGATCGAAGGTCCACGCGACGACGTCGTCGATGTTAGCACTCAGCACGTCAGAACGGATGACACCACCCGCGTCAGTCTTCACCTCATGACACTATATCGCACAACAAGCTAGCCATGACAATCAGCTGTCAATCATACTGACAGACTGCGCGGTTTAACACACACACACATACGCAACTCGTCTTGTTCCTTTGGCTTGGTGGCTCAACGGTTAGGGCGTTGGATACTAGACCGAAAGGTCCACGGTTCAATGCTCAGCCGATGCACTACCAAGTAACAATCTTGGACAAGTTGCTAACCTACTGTGTGCTCAGGCCAACTCAGTCTCCTACCCTCTGTGGGACGGGAAATGAGTAGTGGCTTAGGGGCTACCGGGTGAAGTCCTAGTGTGGCTGATTGGGGCGGTGGTATGTCTGCTTGCTGCAAACCGCGGGTCCAATTGTTCGTTAACATGAGCAATGGATGGCCGCATAGTGCGCTGCGGTATCATTAGCTCATGCCAATCAGCTGCCACTTCCGATATTATAAAGCACTTCTGAGCAACGGTAAGAAGCGCTATAGCAAGTGCTTTTACCTTTTCTCCGTCGCTGCGTCCACTATCTGGAACAAACTGTCTGCGAACACCAGACAGCTAGAAGGTGTGGCATAAAAACTGAACTTTTCACCTCAGCCTACAGCACCTGGAACAGGTCAGCGCCAACACGGCGCTTCTGATTCACAATGACGCTGTGACAATGGCTGGCGCTATATCACGCTGTTTTACTGTACTGTAATGCAAAACAATTTGATATATCGCCACTACACTAAATAATTAAATAGGAAATGGGTCAGCTTAAAAATAAATAAGTTAAAAATAATTAACTTTTAGTATTCTACATAATAACAGGCACTTGCCTTGTCAGTTGATGCAACAACGACTGCTCCAAACGCGTTTTTATTTGCTTTGCTGTAACCACATAAATTAAAAAAATAGGCTAATAAATCGACATGAAATAAGTCTTGAAAAAATATCAGGCATAAGAGTGAAAAATAAGCATAATGTTTTTAACAAACTAATCAAATTTACTGAGTAAAATAACATTTTTGTCATTTTGTTTAGTTTACATCATACAGTTTATTTAACTGAAAAGCATTTTCTGGCGGTCGGTCAACTTATAAATTATGACATGGTAAAAAGTAGCTCAAAAATACACGCACACGTGTAAGGTAAACTTGAACAAAGTATAAGCTATGCAAAATATCTTTAAAATGCAGTCTTGGGTAAACGAAAAAATCGTCGAAAGTTCTGTACCTCTACTGCCATTTTTGCCATGTTATGGCGTTGTCGTATTTAAACTTACTAAAATTTATGTTACTGTTTATATAAATTATGTCACCACTTGATTTCAAATTGTTCAATGTAGCTTATTAGCTTTTTCTGTTTTGCTCATATTTGTATGTTATTGATTTGTTGGCCTATGCTGCATTTTTTTTCGAACAAATAAAATGATGACGTCGACAATGAAGTCAGAGAGAAAACCAACAATTAGGCAAGTACAACAGGCATACCTGGCGTAATAGAAGACTCCCAACTCGTCAAACTTACACATGAACGCGGACGGACAGTAAACCGCGGCGCCGCTACAGAAACCGTCTTCAATTCGCTTTCCTTGATGAGACACCTGCATGCATTCATCAGTTAACTGTACTGTGTCTACTGTGTCTTACTAGTAAAACGTTGGCAAGATGCTGCACACAGCTACTGCAATTGAGAGGAAAGCATACGTCTGATGACTTGAAACGCTATACACCCGTTCACTAAACAACTGTACACACTGGCAAAGCTTCTGTCGGTACAAGATCCAACCTGTAAGAATTGTTGCCTCGTCATAGTTATCGCCATCACAGTCTCTCAAATTTATCGTGGCCTAAATAATAAGCACTATTTCCAGGACATGTCAGAAAAGTGTCAGATAGGTAGATCGAAAAATAATGGCTAATTCACACCTTCTGTTCACACCTACGACGCGATTCAACTCAACAGTTGAGTCGCGTCGGCGTCGTAAATGTCAACTCGACGTAAGCAAAGAAAAAAAGCGTTGAAACCTTGTTTGAAAACCGAGAGTGAGTGATGTCACAGAAGTGACATTCGATGGAAAATTGCTCGACGGGTTAGCACAAATAAACCGGAAATGCCCGTTTGCCGATTGCAGCACGGCGGAAGGTATAGTTTTGTCAGACGGCTGGTGAAGACTGACCTACGCTTCACGTCAGCAACTCGAGTGAAATATAATGACAGGTAACTTGGTGCTGTGTACCTTTCAGCAAACAGTATAAACCTAGGCTCTATTTGTACAAACTGGTACTGATGTAAGTTCCTGTGATATATAATCTGTATGCATTGGTACCTGCATGATGTTGTGTGGTAGACGCCCGTGTTGCCAGACCCACCAGACTCTGTCTCCAGGATTTACCGACAGAATCTTCGGCTCAAAGCCGCTGTCCGTCACGTGCACCGTGAAATTCTACGCAAACAAACGCCGCTGAACACTTATCATAAATCACAGATTATTATCTATATGCATTTTTTTCTAAGACCACGTAAACAGTGTCAGATAAGTCGGTTTAGATATGAGCGACAGAACACAAAAGTTTCGAAACGCTGCCTGAAAACTGACAGTGACCATGCAAAAACATACTCCACCAGTCCAATGAACTTAACAGCATTTTGATTATCTATTGCATACTAGTCAGCACTCAGCAGTGTTTACATCCCAATCGTTGCCTCCATTTTACTGTTCAACAGAACAGCAACTCTAACACGTAACAAGCAGCTGAGCACTGGCAATATCTTATAAAACAATGACATGATATAAAAATTATATATATTACATAAAAACATTAAAAGTACATCACACACTACGCTAAACATTTAAATTACTAAAACTCATTTTATTTTTCCGTTTTCGTCTCTACTCGAAAGCAGTATCAACGCATTAGAGATTTTTGCGAAAATGTGCTACATAAATTAACATTTGGCATTGATACTGATATCAATTACAATTCAACACAGTAAATGCTCAACAGAAAGCTGGTGGTCCGTCGACGACGACGACGACGACGACGTACCTTAGTGCCATGGTTGGACAGCACGGCGCATGTAGACTGCTGGTCAATCTGGTCTCCGATCTGCTCATAATGGAACACGCCGACCGCTGTAGGCTGCAACAACTCAAGTCCGACGGCAACCTTCGTCCGCTCAAAATCAACGTCGCTGTAACCACCGTCTACAACCACATCAGCATAAAGCCAATATACTTCCGGACATCAAATGTCAAATGTAAACTGATATAGCGCATTCTCGTGGCTAACCTCCAACACGCTGGACACACTGGTACTGTGAGAACAAGAATATCTTCAGAGCAACTGTCTGCAAGTGTCCGCAGAACACTCCAAATCACGAAAGTCTTCGGGCACTGAGTTCCGGACAGTCGGGCCAGCAACAGAAACTGCCAACGGTCGTCGACAATCGATCGAGTAGCTTTTGGGCGGTTCTTTTGGTCACGCTTGCGTGCACGCGTTATACCACTGCACACAGAGTGCTAGAGATCTAGCCAGTACGAGTGCAAGCGTGAAATGAAATACATGTACTAGCCTAGTGCGAATATTCAGCATTATTTTACATTACGAAGAGAACGCGCACCAGATTCTCACATACCGGCTGCAGGCTTGTCGATGTCTTGACCGTCATCGCGAGACCCGGCGACGCAGCGATCGACCTCAGCGATTTTGAAGTTCTGCTGGAATTCGTCGACCTCCCACGTCAGCCAGACGCGCTCGCCAACGTTCGACTGAACGATCTCTGTGCATTGCAGCAAGACACACCAACACACGGCTTAAATCTTCAACCCAGCGCACCGCAACGCGACACATTTAAATGCATAATAATAATAATCACTACGTATTATATGTGGCGTGCAACAGAAAGGCAGCGGACAATATTTCTATCTCCTTGACCTGAATTTTATCCTGTCGAAAAATTCGTTTCTTGTCCGAAAATTGGCTTGCAAAAACAAAAAATCTGAGAGCTAAAAATCCCCAATTTGAGGGAAATTTGGCCGCAAAATTAAACTTTTGAGCATCCGTAATCTCTTCTGTCAGAAAATTGCAACTTTCTATCCCAAATTTTGTAACCCACAACGCTGCTTCGTCTGAGGCGGCAATTTTATAAGCTGCAATAATTTGTATGGGTTCTGACTCAGTAAAAAATGCAAACAAACAAAAATTGGTGCTAATATTGTAATAATAATAATTGTAATAATTGTAATAATCTATGTTTATCGTAATAATTATGACTATGGTTTGTAAGGTTTTAATCATTGTTTAATTACTGTTTTTTTTGGTTTATCCGTTTTTCATCTCTCCGAGAGCTTATCAGTCTGTCCGTGAAATCTGTGTTCTGTAATCTGTAGGGATTTCTGACTCAGTGAAAAAAGTACAAAAAAATTCTAATAATTGGAAAAACCTATGTTTATCTCACTAATTAATGACTACGGTTTGAGAGGCTTTAATTATTCCACAGAATCAAAGTGTGCCTAGATGCTAGGACACAGTTTTTTTTTTTATATACGCCAACTTTGCAAAGCTAACGCAATTAAATCACTAGAAAGCTACATGTGCGGAACTGTAGCGGCCTACCGGAGCTGAAGCCGTCTCGAGTGAGCTCAATGAACTGCTCAACGACTTTCGGTTTGACGATGACTGTTCCAATGTACGGCGCGGCCACACTGTAGCCTTGGTCGGAGTAGTAGAAAACACCGGGCTCAAAGAACTCGTGCGATACCAGGCCGCTCTTACTGCGAGCACAATCAATCCATCAGTCGAAACACATTTACAGCGTCAGAAAATTTTACACCTCTAAAGTTTTTTCAACATTATTTTTCAACGACTGAAAATTTTTAAGCCTTACTTCATACCATAGATTTAAAAAACGTTTTTTACGTTTTTTTATTTTTGCCACGTTTTTACGTTTTTAACGTTTTTTTTATTTTTTCAACGTTTTAATTTTTTTAAAAGACGTTCATCAAAATTTGAAAATTCTACCGAGAACGTCGAGAAGAGCTTTTAAAGCCACATAAACGAATTAACAGGCTATAGTGGTGGTAGTTTACTCACTTAATCTAGTGATACGTGGTCTTATGACTACACAGTTGAATTGAAATTGAGTAAAATTTTATCTCTTTCTTTAGTCAGCTGTACTGCAATTACAGCATTAGCTTTTAGGCAAAAAGTAAAACAAATTAAGGCTAACGTTTTTTATCAACGTTTTTAAACGTTTTTTAAATATTTTTGCCACGTTTTTTAACGTTTTTTTAACGTTTTTAATTTTTTTTCTGAAACGTTTTTTACATCTATGGTTTGTACGCATATTTGTCGTTCAAATCTACGCCAAATTACAAAGTTTTATTCAATTATTTCTAAATTTGATGAAGTTATGCCATGTTATGCGCGCTCACCCAGACAATTTTCCATTTTCACTTTTAAGCCTACTGTACGGACTTCATTGTTAAGTATAAATGGCTGCCAAATTTATCAAATTTTAACCAGTTGACTACTAATGTGCGTGGTGCAATGCTGCAGACATTTTACAAACTTAACTCGAAGCCAAAGACTATTTTGAAGCTAAAAGGCGCGCTGCAGCAGATACGGGATGACTTGACGCAGATTTTCGCATTATCGTCCGAATGCATGTGCTTTGGCCGGTGGTAAACATTTTAAATATCAGATATAAACTTTTAAAAAATATTTTGTTAAATATTTGTAGGTGTTTTTTTTAGCTGTAATATCCCAGCAATTTGTGCATTTTAACCATGTGTTTCTTGCTAGTTATTAAAACTTTGTTTTTTTTTGTGGTACGTAAATGCGTTTTGAAAATGGAAAATTCTCTGGTTGAGTGCGCATAATATGACATAACTTCCTCAAATTTAAGAATATAAAAATGAAACTTTAATTTGTCGTTTTTGAAAAACAAAGTTAAAAAAATTTTAGGGATGTAAAATTTTTTGACTCACACTGTATATTATAACGTCATGTGTTGCAAACGAATTAAATACGCAATTATCAGAAGCGTCATAGCGTCACATACTGCATTACTTAGTACATCACTTTCCTTCCACACTATATTACAGACTAATGAAGAAATGTTTTCTGGATTTATTTAAGCTCAGTGGCTTTCTACTTTCGTTGTTTTATTCATATATATACAATTCTTTTATTAATTAATGCTGTGTCGTTTTGTGTCACATTACAGCTTTTTAACAACGCATTAAATTTTTCTTATTATGCACATCATACTCTGCTGTCATGCAGAAACAAATTCTTTCACGTCAACTAATAAACTGCAAACTACAGACGTAGTAGTAAAAATTTTCTGTTACCTCGGTTCGGCCCATTTGAAGCCTTTTTTCATCGGCTGAAATACAACAACATTAACACAGTACTTTTGCCACATGCATACATACTAGAATTATTTCAATTTTCTTTATTTACAAAATATACCTTCGAAGTACTAGATTTGTATTTTAGGCTACTGCTCATTTAAAGCGATTAAATATACTAGGACAATTATGCACATTAATTTCATTAGCTACAAGCATCAACAAGTAACATTATTCGTCATAATTAATCTATCAGTCATGTTATCTAATTTTATACAGTTTCTTTCCATTTAATATAAACAGACCATTTTGGAATCAATTTAAGCAGACGTCGAAAAATGTACAAAAAGCAGATAACAGATAACAGAGCCTACAGCCGATAGCATGTAAGCAGCAATGTTACCGGCTGACAATTAAACAGTTGAATTCACCTTAAAACAATCGATTTCCGGTTGCTCAACTGGAGGATGTTCTGTCTGGTAAACGCAGTGATTTTTGAAGCACTACAACAGCACAGAACAGACACCATACTGACAAATTAAACTTGATCGGCGCAAAAAACAGGTCAATTCAAGTTACTAACGTCGTGAAAACAGCATTTTCTTGTTCGAATAGTTGGCCTAGTTTTGATGCAATATCCAAGAGCCAACGGAAATATGTAGTTATTGAAAAAAATGTAAAACAAATTGAAAGATTGTTTACGTTAAACCTTCAAAAAACATTAAGGTCTGCAGAAGGTGCTACCGATACTTTTATTTTTTATAATAACTCTGATGAATCTAAACCAACTTTATTAGCCCACTAATTTTTTGACAATGCTTTAAATCGATTACACGTGCTTAATACAAACCGAAAAAAAACATATATTGCTGCGTTGCATGCATGACAAACACTATGATAACAACAATACTTTACAAGAAAACAGTTTGTTAACTTACCTTGTCCTTGGTCCACTCCCACCAAATCCGGTCTCCTTCTTCAATCACAATTATCGCCGGCTGAAACGAAGTGTCTCGCACTTCTATTTTGAATTCCCTGTCACATATTGTCAAAGGTCAAAGGCCAGTATTCATACAGGATCTATAACGCAACCTTCAATAACAAGATATAAAACGTTCTGTTAATAATATTTATTAGATATGAACTTAGCAAAAACAGTTACAACTGTAATATGTACATCAACCAGTGGTTAAAGTGAAGGGGTTAGGGAGTTCAGCCTTCGATACCCTGCTCTTGCTTAATACCTAAGCCCCTTGTTATGATACGTTACTGCATCGTTCTCGTCGATTTATTGCTTTGTGTCTGTCTGTATAGCAGTATTGCAGCCGTAATAAACGGCTGGATTGCGCAATCGAGAACAAAAAATATACAAAACAATACAAAGTTAGTAAAACGCTGCATGAAACGTCAGCTAAAAAGTTGTTGGTAACTACAAGCGTATGACCAAAGAATGGGATGAAAAACTTTTAAAATACAAAAATATACACATTACGACGAATTAAGCAGATAATGCACAGCTAAAACCCCCTTTACTGCTTAAATCACTTATATCAACTATTTGTCATATTACGTATATATTTAGTTTTACAGTCTCCAGCGTTTTGACGCTGTTGATTGGACAACGCAACAGCAAGCGCGTCTTGCTCAGACCATTCCCAAATGATACACAACTTGGCCTAAACCCAGAATGACAACAGATCAAATCGAACGGTTAAACAAACATCCAAATCAACAGTATTGCTTATTAATAACATAATTATAAGTCTAAGCCTGTTCATTTTAGCACCATTTCTTCGTTCAAACTTTGATAATCAGTGGAGCAACAACCATCATATCGAGTTGAGAATAAAACTGAGCTAAAAACAAGACTAGTGACTGACTAACCTTTGTCGTTCCCTGACGAGCACGACGCACGTCAGCATTTTGTTCTTGTCAGCTGTAACTGATTGAAAGTAAAACATTCCCGGTTTACTGCACATCACAACGTACACACACTGGCTACAGACATGACAAGTCTTATGCAGCGTACACGCATTGGTCACTGCAGTCTCACGCATCTCACTTGAGACTCACGCTTTTTCAGCTAAATCACCCTTTTCCGCCCGCTAAAAATCATCCTACGTACACAATTTGACGCAATTTGGGATATAGTCTTTATGACGACGGGAAATCGTGTTCGGTAAGCGCAATTTCTGCACGTAATACTTCAGAGACCGGGATTCGTCCTTTTATCTCGCTTGGAAAGCTTACAAACCCAAAGCTAGATTCTCGGAAAATGTAGAAAATGTAAAGAGACATGGTAGAAAAAAAAACAAGAAATTTGAGCTCAGGCTCACGAGTAGAGAGCTGCGCGGGGACGACAATTTATCCCCATCCCCATCCATCCCCGTGAACTTGAAATCCATCCCCAACCGTCCCCGCTAAACCCTGTCCCCATCCC
>Ga0209367_1003878_pt1 | contig 20473 bp, 10 predicted proteins | sample WorMetLIZISLAND2_FD_187412 | JGI IMG/M metagenome (GOLD analysis project Ga0209367, IMG submission 187412) | Marine gutless worms symbiont microbial communities from Max Planck institute for Marine Microbiology, Germany - Olavius geniculatus... ...
TACTGCACTCACCTAGCTCCCATAACTTGCAAAAATGAAAGGTGGCACACTGATCCTTATTCTAAGCCATCTGACCTGTACTACTAACTGACTGTTAAACTACAGCTGCAAAAAGTCTTGGTATGCTCTCAGCTCTACGTGACATGCACTATTGCAGTGGACTTCTTCCTGACATATCACAATTTCCCAATGCTGTAAATGTGCTTGTGATAGATAGATAAAATGCACTGTCAACTACCTGTGATGGTGAAGTCTTACAGATTGAAAACTGGGCAGCTGAAAACAACATTGATCTAAACCGTGTGAAGTCTAAAGAACTGATTTTTACCGCTGGTTCAGCACGTGCGACATCAGCTCAACTTCCATCCCAGTGCTTGGAAATTGAAAGAGCGACCAGCTTACGAACACTTGGCATCATCGTTAGCGATCGTCTTACCGTAACAGAACATCTGCTATCTTTTTGTTCCAGTGTGTTGTATGCTCTGCGAGTTCTGCGAAGCCACGGCTTACCAGCAACGGCGCTACAAGACGTGTTCGAACCGTGCAGCCGTCGTTGCCAAGTTGACCTACAGCGCGCCAGCTTGGGCTACCGGCATGTGCACGGCGACCGACCGCGCTAAGCTGAATAATTCATTCATCAAACCGCACTTAGCTTGTACTGCTACCGTTTTCACTGTTTTCGGCCGCAGTCGTGCGTCATAAAGAAAACGACGGTGTAGCCTGGGCAATCTAAGCGTGGTTTAATTACGATACCGCACTGTCTGGAGTGGTATAAGCTCGGACTGCGTCCTCGCATACCCACTCCAGCAGTGCGGTATCTAGTAATGACACGATGCAAGCAGCTCGGCCTTTGCGACGAAGAACTTCCGTCTGTCGCAGAACTATTCTCTGAAGCTGCCGATAAACTTTTCAAAACAACATTGCACAACACATATCATGTTCTCCAATCATTCTTGACCGATCGTGCAGAACTCAACTACAATCTTAGAAGCAGGACACATCATAAGTCAATAATTACTAAAACTTCACATTTTGACTGATCGGAACTTCATTGTGCGCATGCTATATAAGGACAGTTGTTAGTCATGATGTTTTTTTGTTTTTACTGCTTTGTAATTTTTTTTGTAACGTTTTAGTGTCTAACTGCCTGTTAGTTTGTGCAAGTTGCATTTACCAACTTTGTCTATGAAACGAATATGTTATGTTACGTTAGGAGGGCTTAGGGATTCACTCAACAATAATTGAAATGATAAAATGTAATAGAACAAAATAACACATTAACAACGTAACAAAATTGGCCCGAAACAACGATCAGTAACAAAATAAACGAAAACAATTATGCATAAAAAACTAAGCTTTTCGACAATGCACAATAACACAAACTAATATTGTTCATATCTGGTAAACCTGGAAAAAAATTGACGGTGTGGCACCGATGAAAGCGGTATTTTTTGTCTTTACTTAACGTTAACCCGTTTTGAGTGATATAAATCTATCTAAACAATTTAAACCGCATTTACAATTAAAATAAATTAAAGTAACTATCATACAAAACTAATGGCAATGGATGAAACATGTACACACGATTAAAACGGTTTTGTATCTTTTTGAGTATTTTCCATATTTGGCGATAATATGCTGCAGCACAATGCAATAAAAAATAAACTAAAGACAATAGCAACAGATATACAGTTTGTTGGAAATACAAAAACATTGTTATTAATTAGTACGGTCATTTCTGTACAAACTGTAAACTACGCACTGCACAATCAAAGCACGCCATTCGCAACGCATATGCCTTAGGCTATATGATTAGACGGTTAATAATACGGTAAAAGCCTTCACAATTCCTGTGCTTCTGCTTGCCTGCAGCCGGCGAAAAAGTAGAGACGGAGAAGACAATATAAATTATTTTGGCACATGATATTCGACCGACAGCCGGTCAAATATCCTATAGGCTACATGACCGGTCAAATTTTGTCACCGGTCAAACGCGCCTGGTCATGACCAATCAAACATCCGTCCTTGTGATGGCCTGATGTTTGACCGGTCATCACCGATCAGTATTTCACCGGTCACCGCCTTAAACACAGCCTTAGCCGGTACGTACGACCACCAAATTGGTGGTCATAGGTACCGGCTAAGGCAGTTCGTGTCCGTGCGGCGACGACGAGCGCCTCACGCGCGTCGCCGCACAGACACGGCGGCACCTGAGCAACTGCCCGACCTCGGCCGAAGCCTCACGGGTCGACAGTCCGGCCAAGCAGCTCCTCAAGCTAGCTTCATGACATGTCGTGTATTATTACAAAACGGATTATAAAAATTGACAAATTAAATAATACGGTGGTACCCACGAGAACTGAAATGTAGCATAACAAATTAGATGAAAACAGTTTTTAAAGTATATAAAACCTTGAAAACAAACTAAAAACCGCAAAAACATCCCTGAATGTGGGCCTAAAAGTCCAATAAAATTTTTAGAAACGCAGGTGTTTTTACTAGCGACAGACGCAAATCGGAAACACCAAAATTTTTAGGCCAAGTTAAAATCCGACGCTCTTGAATAAACATCATCGTCTTGTTCAAGTAGGCTAAGCCAACCAGCTCTTCGATCAAATGTATGTTGCCTTATTATGCGGTCTTGTCATAGGCCGCATTACGCCCGTTGGTCGTATGTCTGTTTGTCTGTCTCATATGCGAACTCTAAACTCAGAGCAAAACGACACAAAAAAAACAAATGGCGTGAAGCGGACGTTTCTCGGGGCAAAAACGTAACCGATGTGTGCCAATTTTGATTTTCGATTCAAATGAACAAAATTAGAGGAAACCTCTAAATTTCCCCAAAATGGGGTTAGTGAGCCCCACATTTTGCCTTTTTGACGACAATATTCCAACAAAACAAAAAAATGTCGACAATTTTCCGAAAGCCAAAAATTAAAGGGACCCGTGATCCTCCGGTCATGTCACCACTGCTCTCGACAACGATTCGATGTGCGAGCTTTTTAAAGAAAAAATAGTTGAAGTTGACCGACGCAGCTTAAGCGGAGTTTCTATTCAACGCAACGTACGCAACGCAACGGACGTAACGCAAGTGTCATAGCTGACGCAACGACCGCTCCTATACTTGCCTTTTGCCGTTGCGTCAGTTACGTCAGTTGCGTTTGTTGCGTAGCCTACCTGCTTGCGCACTTTTCCCGCGTTCATTGCGTTTGCAGTGGCGTATCCACTGGGCTGAAGGGAGGGCTCGCCTCCCTTCCCCTGTTCTTTTCTTTCCTCTTTCGTCCTCTTTTCCCTTTTTTCTCTTCTTCTTACCTCTTCCCCTTTCTCTCCCTTTTCCCCTCTTTTCTTCCCCTCTTTTTCCTTAGAAGTAAGACATAAAATTTAGTTTGGAGGTCTGTAGAGCGTTGTAAGCTTCTCCAGCGGTGTCTAAGCGGAAGATTCAGCCTAAATTGAATTTGGTGCATCGTAGCTTTAAAATATGATATCTTTTGGCTACAGTTTTAATCATTTTTTTGCTCAGAATCAACTGACCGAATTGGCATATTTAGTGCAGTTTGAGAACGTGTGCTTATGTCGTGTATGGGATATTTGGGGCCCCTCCCCTCCCCTTAGCTACGCCGTCGTGCGTTTGTTACGTACTTTTCTGGCCTGCATTGCGTACGATGCGAGAGCTGCGTACGAGATGAAACAAGAAATTTGAGTTTATGCTCACGAGACGCGCGAAAGCCTATAGCAGTTCCTGTTCGCAAACTGTCAGTCTATCTCCAGCCATTTCGTTGCGACTTTTACGAGGGTACCGCTCTTTGGTTTCCTTGAACCTAGAAAATCGAGACGTGGACCATCAAAGTCTACGTTTAAAGCTGAAAATCTCATGTGCAGCTTGTCCATGTCTATATCAATTGGTTTCGGCGCAATTTGCTCTTGAAATGTATCTCGCAGCCCGAAGTCGCCAACAAATCCATAAAACCCTCTATTTTAACGTTCAAGGTTATCCAAGGTCATTGAATTTAGCGCCAATCGAGAGCCAGTGTACGACTTTCTATTAGTGATTAATAGTAACCTAAGCCCTATCTCGCACCGTTACTGAGATACAGCGACTTATTGGCCAAAAATCACAAATTTTGCCCACCCCCTTTCATTTAGCGCTCTCTTTTGGTCTTACCCCCTTCGAATTTATGGAAAAGCTTTACGGTTCCTAAAACTAAAGTTTTCCAGGCAGCCGATGGTGAAGATTCGATGATCCTAGCTTGCATCTTTTTTGACTGATTCACCCGTGTGACAGACAGACGGACGGACGGACAGACAGAATTGCGATGGCTAAGACGCACTAAAAGCAGTAGCTGCTTTCGCGCGTAAAAACGCTCTACTCGGTGACGACATAGTTAGCCGGTTCTTCGGCGTCTCCTAGTTCGGCGTAGAATTCCTCGGACGCGTGTTCGACGGTAGGCGAAGAAACGTCAACCGCCGTGTATTCTTCGTGGTCATCTTCATCTGGCGTGCTCGGTATCTCCGGCGGCTGTCTGTTCTCATACGAAATCTGGCCAGTGTCGGCACTCGTGTTCTGCAAGAACCATAGATAATACAGAATGTCCTCCCATTTCGCAAAATCGCATTTCGCCTAAGCCTAGTCCCATTTTGCCTACTACAGTTAGAGTTAGAAATGGGGCAAGGATTAGTGGTTAAAATTAGAGTTAAAATTAGCTCCAGAGTTATGTTTAGTGATTTGGCGAAATAGGGGTACTACATAATACAGGACAAGTGGCCACCATTTTGCAACAATTTTGGCGACCGTCATTTTGATGCCAGCAATTACTTATACGCTTTTATGTTATAATGTGAGAATTATAACGTCAATACAGTACACATGCTGTGTGTTTTATTGACCGAAATTAGGCTTGAATAAAGCGTAAGATGCTGAATTAGGGCCGTTACTACAAACGCCACAAACGAAACTGTAGCCAACTTTTTAGACTAATAGATGTCAAACTTAATATTAGTTTATTGCCAGTACCAAACGAAGCCAAACATAGTCTACCAATTTGTTTGGGCTGACCGCTAAGCTGTAAGGTTGGGCCTTTGTCCTGATTGTCGTCCTTCCGTCCATCTGTTTCTCCGTCACGGATGTACTATGGCTAATCAGTACAAAATAGGGTCTAGGTTGCTATTGATCAGTAACAGGAAGTTGCATACTGGCTTTCAAATGACATATAAATCGATGACCTTGAATGACTTTGAAGGATCATGACGCACTATGGAATGGAATGTTTCAAGACATAAGTGGCTATATCTTGGAAACGGTGCGAGATAGGGCATGGGTTATTATTAATCACTAATAGGAAGTGGCATACGCCCTTTCAGATAACATAAAAATCATCGACCTTAGATGACCTTTGAGATCAGTGAAAACCAGTACGGTCTGCTCCAACCTAGCGGCAGCTGGGCTTCTTTTTTAACAATACCAAGTTTCACTTTTTAGACCTAACTCTGCCACTGTGACGGGCAAACGTCATTTTCTACATACACCAAAAATTAGTCGAAAACATTAATAATTCAAATTAATGCTAAACTGACACCCTTGAACGCGTATTTCGAAAGACGACTTAGGTTATTTTGGCATTAATATACAAGTATAAACGTTGCCAGTTGCGAACGTAATGGCCCATAACCTCCTGAGGTTAAAAATCAAAGGTTAAAGGTGGTGTATATATATATATAGAAAACGCTTTAACCTATCTCAGAGCTAGCGTCACCTGCCGTATTTGATCACACAGTCACGCGACACAGGTGAACGCGCCCCGCCTTAACCTTAGCAAAACAGTTCGGTACTCGACTTACCTACCCCGAAAAAAATGGAAGGCCTATATCTTCAATCAACTTTCAATACTACCTAATTGGTGGCATAACCTGCTTACTGTATTAAGTACAAAGTGGGCCATAAAAACTGTCCCCTATATTATTCTGTTTAAAATACTACTGCATTTGTTTATATGGATAAAATGACACACCATATAAATTGCTAGTTTGTTCTGCACATATTGATGTCAAAACCTAATAAGTATGTCAAAATGTTATTAACAAATAATACGATAGAATCAAGGCACTTTCAACTTTCATACTAGCATATGCAAAGCTTTATAGGGTATCGTACCGTCAGACGTGTTCTGTAATGCTAAAATACGCCGTCGTTAAACATTGCTCAAGGTCAAGTAACATGATTTTTATGTTCACTCCGTGAACTTTAACTAGTTTTCAATCTCGGTCGCCACTGACAAATGGCTTTGTTATCAGTTCTTGATCGAGACTGGCCCAGCAGGTGCGAACTCTGTCTTTGAGATTCTCCAAATCCACGATCGAAACTCTGTACACATTTTGCTGCAAAGCACCCAAGACAGCATAATCGATGGGGTTTAATGTCCAGACTGTTCGACGGCCAGACAGAAGGCTCGATGAAGTTGGATACGTTCTGTTTTCCCCATTGTGTTTCCTGTAGAGTTGGGTCGCTTTCATTTATTTTATCCCATTACAAATTGTGGAAAAATATTTGCACGAAATTTGCACAATTTTATGTTACTCAGAATTGATTATATTTCAACCTGCGTTATTCACTTTAAATGCACATTACTCTTGGAAGACATAATTAGCTGACATGTAGGGGACGGCTTTTTATGGCCCACTCTGTACTAACCTTAGTCTCCTGCAGTTCGACAGGCTTATTGTTGTTGCTGTATTTGTTGGTGTTCTCGCGTTGCTTTTCCGGCGCTTGGCGGCGCTGCGACACTGATTGACGCACGCTGTCCATCACTATAACACCGGTTAACCAGTTAACCAAGCAACAAATAAATAAATAAATAAGCGTAGCCTAAATACTGGGGCACCAATCGCCGTTGTGTCGCGGTCCGGCTCTCCAGTATTTAGATAGGGTATCCAAGGTAGCCTGCAGGACGAAACTTCCAATTCTTTCACCGAAAATCACATCAGAAAGGATGAAAAACGTAAAAATTGGCCACAATTTTTTTAGCTTGCTTTATAAGGTATCGTACAGTCAGACGTGTTCTGTGATGCTAAAATACGCCGTCGTTAAACATTGCTCAAGGTCAAGTACTGTCCGCGGGCGATGCTTGTGCAAGATTTTGTAAATCCAAGCCAAGTTTACGTTACAGGAACACAATCGCTGCTATCGCCATCAAGCGTTTGTTGCATGGCTCCCCAGTGTGCTTGGCGCGCTACTTACACAAAAACCTACGTGACCTTGGCCTTTGATCTATGACCTTGATAATTAGCAGTGTTCTAGAGGTCGTCGAAGTACATGTTCGTGGAAAACTTCATCAAAGTAAGTGCAGTGGTTCATGAGTTACTATGTTAACAGAGTCTCAACGCTGAAAACAATGTTGCCGTCGCTTCCGCGGGCAGTAATAGCGATAAACTCGCTTCGTGCCTGCGTCAGCGTAGTGAAAATACAAAGATCGGTAAATATTATTACAATATTATTGACTAATATAGTGAAAAGTAGACGAACATTTATCGGCGCTAGGTCGCAGCAGCAGCAGTACCAGCAGTATGATGATGACGACGACAGATATTGCAAACAGCACGGCTAGCGCCACGGTCGACGAGTAATAGTGTCCGCAGTTGCATTCTACACATGCACGACGCAGGTTAAGAGTTGAAAGATTAAAGGACATGTGTAGCTTTTATGGAAAACCCATCGAAGAGCGTCGCCTGCCATATGATATCACACACCCACTCGACACAGGTCAACGCGACCCACTTTAACCAATCTCAGTCAGGCTGGTACTCGATTTACATACCCCTGAGGGATAAAAGGCCAAGTTGTCCTTGGTGTTGGCTATATACCTGGTTGATTCACTTGTCCGCAGACAGTCAGGCACTCGAGAGCGACCCGACAAAAGACCTCGCGATCGTAAGTCCGATACCCACCAAGCCACTATATGTGTAAGTAGCAATAAAACACTAAAGTGATTTGATAAAAAGCGAAATCGCTTTTGGTTTTGTTCACCAGGTGACAACAGCAATTTGCAACTGCATGCTTGGGGTTCGACCCCAGAATCTCTCTTCTTTAAAGGGGTTAGAAACCCCATCTAAAGCAATGCGTCATTGGACCCCACAAGACTAGTGTATATACCTGCCAAATGGCATCTAAATGCGTCGAACGGTCTAACTTTAGGGGGCCACAAATGTGATAGACGACAAACCAGGCCTTCCGTCGAGAGAGTGGAGTAGAAAGGGGTAAGTTACTCCGGGCCCCGCGACGTTTGGGCGGGCCGCCCTCGCTCAAAATATAGGCTGTAAAGTACACCAGAATGCGCCATTTAAAAAATATTTTTTTCTTTAGAGGGACCCCGCGAGAATGTTTCCCAGGGCCCCGCTGTGCCTCTTGACGGGTCTGCGACAAACGACGGACCGCACTACAAAGAAATATGTAGCTATAGGCGAAATCGTTTGCACAGCAACAGGCGATTCCGCCTAACAAATGCTGGAACACAAGTAAACTTTTGCCGCGAATGGTGTGTTCACCGGGCGAGAACAACATTTTCAATACGACAGTACTGTTGTTTGTATTAAATCCGGATGCATATTTATGAATCCTGGATCCGGGTTATGAACCGGATCGTCACCAAAGTCTATGTGGTTTGGTTCTTGAGCCACTCTCCATTATTTTGTAAAACGTGATCGAAATCCGTTCATTACTTGCTGAGAAACAGTAAAAAGTGTCAGTTTACGCTCTACGTGCTAACGATAAACAATAGGGGACCGCCACCGTAATTTGAACTCGATTCCTTTTTAGCAACCACTCCATAAATTTTTTTTGCAATATCCATTTACATTTGTATTTATCCGGCCGCCAGACAAACTTAAAGATAAACGGACAGTCACGATCTTCATCTTCGGGGCAGATATATAAATAGGCCTAGGCTAAAGCAGTGTAGAGTTTTACCATCACATGGAAATTCATACGTCGGGATCTCGTCGTCGTCGTCATCCGGGTCGTCTGTCATCGTACCATTTGTAGCATTCCCACTGACAACGTCTTCGTCAAACGTTATATCTGTATAAAGATATCATTACATTCATTCTATTGTGTGGATTAGACTAAAGTGCAGAAGTGCAATATGCGTACTAACCATGCGAGGGACAACTGCTCGCCTCCTCGATTTCAGTCTGTCGGAAAAATTTCTTCTTGAACAATTTTCTTTTACAATACAAAAAATATCAAGGCTGACAGTTACCCATTTTGAAAAAAATTTAGGCGCAATATAAAATTGGAGGGAATTTAGAAACAAAATAGAAATTGTGAACATCCAATATTTATCTGTCGGAAATATGCAGCTGTCTGCGGAAAATTGCAGCTTCTTGGACCCAATGTTTTAAACCACGAAGCCGCTCCTATTTAGTATTTATGGCATAGGGGGGGCTATAATTACGCGCGACAGCATGTTGTGCTTAGCGCGTCTTAGCCATCGCAAAAGCGTCACGCTGCCTCTCTGTCTCTGTCCGTCTGTCTGTCACATCTTGACATTATATCAAAACGGTGCAAGCTAAAATCACGAAATCGTCATCAACGACTGCCACAAAAAATCTAGTTATGTAAGACAAAATTTCGTGCCGTTGAGTAAAGGGATTCTCCTAAAACAAAGGCATTAAACTTAATTAAAGATAGAGCCATTTTCCCTAGAAATTGTTATTTTACTGCTGTTGCCTCGTCTAGCGTGAAAACGCGGTTGCAATAGGCACAGACTTGCTACTTATTATAACAAGCACTACTGACGAGCGTTCCGAGAGTATTGACATCAATAACCTTAAACGACCCTAAGCTCCCAAAATAAAGGATTTTAGTCATTTCTTGCGATTTTCGGCTGCGGTGCATATTTCAAGAGTGAATTGCACGAAAAGGGCTGGAGATATATCAAGACAACCTGTGTATGAAATTGTCAGCATTAAACGTACATTTCAGCCGTTGAAGTTTCGACCCCCTAAGTTTGAGAAGTCCTCGGTAGGGGGTTCGCCAGATGTGGGTATTCTTTCAAAATAAACAATCTCTGCTACTATCCACTACACTGGTTTTCCAGGTTGCAGCACCAGTCGCGTGTCATGTGAGCATTGTTCAAATTACTTGTACCGTGTAAAACAAGTAAGTCTCTGTGTCACAAAGCTTAGACTGAAGTTGAAAAGATTGCTAAGCTTGCATTAATTTTGGTCACTTCAGTATATCTTTATGGTAGTAATTATTGCTGACAAAAAGAAACCAAAAAAAATCTACAGGGTGGTCCAAAAATGGCACAAAGTTTATGGCACCATAATTTTGCAACCGTACATCACAGAAACATGCAGTTATCAGCAAAATGTTTAAAAAAATTTTTTTACATGACTAAAGTCAGTGTTTAAATACAGCAATTAAATATTTTTTGGTTTTGCCGAGGGCAAATAAACTAATGAAAAACATTATTACCTTCAGTATGGACCTTGGTCCATAAAAACATGCCACTATTATTTTTCAATAGCTCTATAAAACATTGGCCGATTTTAAAAATTTTTGGCATGCGACATTAAGAAAAAACTTGTCGCAAAGGTGTATAGTTTTGGCCACCTCACCTTAACGTTGTTGCTACACTACCGTGTGAAATGCAGAAGTCACAGTTTGGCCATTGATAACAATGAATTCCTACCGGGTAGTGTATGCGTCGGCTCAGAAATTATTAGTTGAATAGCGACAAACGCAATTGGCAATTATTATCACACAAAAAGTCACACGTTTCACATCCCATCATCTTCATTTCAGCATGTGCTCAAAATGTCCTCCTGCAGCACAAACGCAAGCGGTAGACGTTGACACCATTTGCCAACAGCACGTTCAGTAACTGCATGACTCAAGCGGCCCACTCGCTGTTAATGTATCTTTTCAATTTGTCGACTTACAAGTTCAAAATAAAGATGAAGCAACAAATTATTAATGATTTTGTTGTTTTAGTAATTTTCTGAGCTGACGCATGCACTACCCAGTATGAATTCGTTGTTGTCAATGGCCAAACTACGACTTCTGCATTTCACAAGGTAGTGTAACAACAATCTTAGGGTGCGGTGGCGAAAACTAGAGACATTTGCGTCAAGTTTTTTTTAATGTCGCATGTCAAAAATTATCAAAATCGGCCAGTGTTTCACGGAGCTATTGAAAATAAAAGTGGCACGTTTTTATAGACCACGGTGTTGAGAATAATACTGTTTTTGCATAGTTCAATTGCCATCTACAATAACAAAGAATATTTAACTGCTGTATTCAAATACTGACTTTCGTCACGGAAAGAATTTCTTTCGGAACATTTTGTTGAAAACCACATGACTCTATGACGTACGTTTACAAAATTATGGTGTCATTAACTTTGTGCCGTTTTTTGGACCACCCTGTAGAAAACAAGGCTTTAAATAAGTTTACAGATTGGTTGACAATGTTTTTTTTTGTTTTTCTCGTATACATATGTGTCACCAACCGTTTACACATTTTACAGCGTTTTTCACTTTTTCCAGAAATGAATTATTAGAACAAAATATCGTACCGATGGCGAAGACGTCGATTTCGCAGAAGTTCATCTGGTCGTTGGTCAGTGGAAACTGGACAATGACGTATTTGAAGTGAAGTGCACGCTCACAGACGTTAGAGCACTGCACGGTGACCGTGGCTCCACTGGCCACGTGACCTGGGTACTGGCCGCAGACCGTGTAGTTCCACAGTTGCACCACGTGATCGTTTAACTTGGTAACCACCGGGTAACTACTGGACAGACCGACGATGAAATTGTTTGATCTGTACGCTACAGACAACAACCAAACATAAGAACATGTCTGAAAATACGTACGAAGTCCTTCACGAGCCATGAGGTCCATAAGGCGATCTCCGTTTCTTCAGCCGTCAGCCAGACACCAGTTTATACACTGGCAGACCATGGATACGAGCTAGTGCATCACGCGGTGTGCCTGTTTACGTCCAAGCTTTCGCTGGTACTCATTGCGCCTACCCACGGAGAGATGGCCAGGCTGAGTGACCTGGATGGCTGGTTACAGGTTACATACCAAAATGGTCACCCATCCAAGTACCAACCGGAGCCGGCGTCGATTAACTTTGTTGATGCGACCGAAGACGTTACCGAATACCGACTGCGCTAACAAATGGTAAAAACCCTTAGTCTCTATCTCACCAGGTGAGATAGAGACTCGGGGTTACCGCTTGAGTCTGTACCGGGTTGTGACAGACAGATGGACGACAGACAGAATTATACTATAGCTAGTACGTTGTCGCGCGTACAAAGTATGCCTAGGCGGGACAGGAAGTTGCAATTTCCTGAGAGACACTATACTTGTAAATTTCCGACAGAAAAACACAGAAGAGGTTATAAGAACTGCAAATTCCAACTTTGCACCGCGGTACCATAATTTTAACAAATTTTTCGACAAGAAAATTTTCCGACAATTTACCGACAGTCTGTTTCTGGGGAAGAGGGCTATTGCTTCTCTGCATCCTCGCCCCCTGCTACAACGCGAGTGAGAAAGACAACGAACGATCTGATGGCAGCAAAATGCATACGGTACATGTCATAGACCTCTTAAAATAAGGACTGACGGCGGCCATGCTCGGGTTTGCGAACTTGGGTCCATCGGTACTTTTAGTATTTTTACTATAACTTTGTCAAACGTGATCCGTTTGCTACAATATGCTGTACACATAGTGTCACAGACAACACGAAAAAATGCTGCAAATTTGGTTAGGGGCCTACTGTATGATTTCTACTTTCTCGTGTGTGCATATATTGTGACTAAACCGTATGTTAGTTAGGCCCTATAGTAAAATACTAAAAATACCGATGGACCCTAGTTCGCTGACCCGTGAACGGCCGCCGTCAGTCGTTATTTGTAGAGGTCTATGATACACGTACAGTATACAAAGACAAGAAAAAAGTTCTACTTGCAAGTTGTAGGCTACACACCATTAGCTGCTTCCACGTTCGTCAACTTGACAAGGCAGACTGTGGTCGGATAGCCTAGGTCGACAATCCACCATGGATTCGTTTCACGGTTTGAGCCGGCGCAGCTGTTGTGTATGACTTCGTAGATAGTACCGTGGTTTCCGTCGTTAGCCAAGCTGGCCGCGTGTGTTCCGTAGCCGTCCTTGTGTTCACTTACCTGCGACACCGGCTGTTTGAGTGCCACGTTGCGAAGAACCGGGTTGACAACTGCACAAAGTAAACATAGTTAACATAGATATTTACTTTACTTTGTAGCCGAATCGCTGAAATTTACCAAGTTGACTCCTTAAAGGTAAAGGGGCGAAATTTAAACTAGTGAAAACGGCGTTGAATGCTAATAATTTCGTATTCAGGTTGTCCTGCTCCATCTCCAACCAAGTCAACAATTGGGCCCAAAAACGGACTTTAAAATTATCGGCCAAAAACGCTCCTGTATAAAATTTTCATCCATAAACGTTAAACGGCCCTAAATCGTCGCCTTAGCTCCATAAAAATGTCATAGTGAATAGGCAATATGGCCTCGGGAATTCCAAATATGTGGTCATTTTGGACCCCCCGCTCACAGGTCACGTGACATGGAGCATGCGCAGTGAATTGTTGGCCTACAACATAGACTAAAAGCAAGATAGACGCATGATTACAATGGACCACTAATAGGAAACCACATATACCGAGTCCAATGGTCACGTAACCGATGACGTCACGTGACCCCAAAAGGTCGAGGTCGTGATCCCAAAATCTTTGAGGCCCCGTATCTCCGTAACCGTGCAAGGTTACATGGTTACAACGGAGCACCAATAGGAAAGTGCCCACACCGAGTCTGATGGTCATGTGACCGATTACGTCACGTGACCTCAAAAGGTCACGTCGTGACCCCGAAATATTTACGGCTCTATGTTCTCATAGCAGTGAAAAACAGATAGATTATAATTGACCACCGACAGGAAAACATTATTTTTTCGTAATAAAACAACAGATTGAAATGTACAAAACATTAGTTTATCCACTTGTTAACGGCCATATGCTATGACTGACACATCGAAAACAGCAAAAATCATAAGAAGGTGATATTATTCAATAGCACATTGACAGTTAGGCGATGATGGTGAGTGATATCTCCTTTTTATGATTTTTGCTGTTTTCGATGTGTCACTCATTGCATGTCGCCGTTAACAAGTGTATAAACTGATGTTTTGTAGGCTACATTATATTACGATAAGCAACAAGTCTGTTCCAACCCTTTTCACGCTAATCGAGCCAACAGCGGGACAATAACGATTTTTAGGGGACAGGGAGTATCCCTATTTGATACTCTTGTGCGCAGGCCTTGTTGAACCTATGGGGGCCGAGACTTGGACCTTTGAAATAATAAGAAAGCAACAAGTTATAGGCCTACATATTAAGTTTCTAACCGTATGTGTAAACTTCAAGCTCGCAGAAATACATGGAGCCGGTAATCGCAAACTGAACGATGACATATCTGTACGGCGGAAGATCTTTTGCACATGTCAGAGACACTGTTGCTCCTGTAGCCACCCGGCCCGGGTACCGACCACAGATGGTGTAATTCCATAGCGGCACTAAAGGCGAACTGGTTAGCGGAGCATTCGTCAGACCAACGATGAAGTTGCTAGAGTATCCTGTGCGTATATTCGCAAAAAAATATACATACACACATAAAAACGGTGTTACATTGTGACTAATGACTAATTAGCCTAATCGGCCTATTACTATTAGGCCTACTGCATATAGAAAGATAGCAAGACAATAAACGCACCAGACAAAAGTTGCAGGGAAACCGATATAACCCTTACATATCAAAGATTGCCAGAAACCATTAAAAAACCCGAGTTGAATCAGCTTTGTTTTAACAGTATTAAATACATGATAAGTATTTCAGTACGTACTTAAGTACTAACGTACATGTACTTAAGTACTCGTTTTCACTGATATTGCCCACATGTAAAACACACTTAATAATCATTTGCATTGCACACAAACGACCGAAAATGTTGTGATGGTACGAGGGACGTGGTTTGAACTTTTGAGAGTCAAATACGTGTTATAGGGTGTGCACACGATCGAGCAAACATCCAGCAAACGTCGAGCAAACATCCAGCAAACATCGAGCTGGCTCAGGCAGGCCTATTGGAACCCCGCCCCTGGCTCAAATGTAGACCTAGGCTTAGGCTCTTAGCCCACAGCTGATCACGTGTTATATAGGCCTTCCAATTACAACAACCCGTCCTCTTAATTAGCATGCTAATTACCATAGAAAGTCCAGCTAGCTGCTCGATGTTTGCTCGATCGCGTAAACACCCTATTACATACTACGTTGCCTAAATGCCCTTCGGCCGGAGCGGTGTCGTATGCTGCATGCTGCATTACAAGTTCAACTTCGTTGGCGTGTGAAATACAGGACACAATAAATGCGTTTTGCTATCATCAGCTGCAACAACAGTGATAAGCTACTTTGAGGCAGTTTCGTCGCATGTCTCACTCGTGTAATCAATCAATCAATCAATAACCACTAACACAAATCGCAAGATGAAGCTATGGTAAAAGTTAATCAAATCTCTCAGATTTCGAAAATACAACCTCATCACAGACGCGCGGTAGCGCAGCCCTGTGTTAATGGCGACCGGCTAAGTCAGTGGAGAATGGCAAAATTCGACCCCTTGCAGATTCAAAACCCCTCAACCGATCGATAAAAAATTTGAAACAAATAATAATGTCCTAAGTGGCGCTGTGCCGAGAGTTCCAGGGCAGCAATGTCAAACCGTCACGCCGCTTGCCGTCACGGACCAGCCCGTGTGGTTCCTTCATGCTAGGAACGCCGGCTCGAGTCAAAGCGTGCCAGATGACAGCAATGCTGTAGGCGTCTTACACGGTTGTCGTCCGTCGTCGTCTGTCGTCCTCTGTAACGGGTGTATTGTGGCTAAACGGTGCAAGATAGGGCTTAGGTTGATATTAATTACTAATAGGAAGTCGAATACTGGCTTTCAAATGACATTAAAATCAATGACCTTAGATGACTTTGAACGCACTATGGTGTGCCAATCGTGCGGTATTGTGGCTACACGGTAAGTCGCAATAACCATCACGACATGCGTAGAGCGCGACAGTAATCTGAGCTAAGAGCTTGTTTTTTTAGAATGTTGTTACAGATAGGGCCTATCGCCTTGTTTTCAATTGTTTTTAAGACACTGATATTTCACTAGGTAGTGTAGCGACACACTTGTGGTATGGTGAGATCTTTAATAATAGTGCTACTACAAATTTTCTTGTAATTCCCACAGTGAGAAAAAAAATTAAAAATCGCTTAATATTTGATAAAATTATTAACGTATAAAAATTTTGTGCCATTTTTGGTCCACCCCGTATATTAAGCATTGAGGACGCAAACGTCACGTTATTTACCAGTGGATTGTGTGTTGGTAAAGTTGACTTTGTAGACGGACTTCGCAGTACCGAGATCGACCGCCCACCAAGGGTTCGTTGTCCTAGTGCTTGATCGCACACAGGTGATTGGGTCACCGTCGTTACCTTTACTTGCGTCGAAGCTACTACTGTATCTATTCACTTGGAACGATGGCTTGCCTAGCGCCACATTCTGTAGCACCTCGTCTTCAACTGAACAACAACAATACATGTACTTGGAACGTTTTTTAATCCTGAGACCGTTTCCACCCACAGCCTGTACCCACTCCCCTCGACGTTTTTAACTCGTCGATTCACACTAAAATTCTCAGTCCCAAACCCGCATAAGTCTTAATACATTCCTGGTGGTCTCAGCCACGACGCAGACCCCGAAACCCGGATTTGACATCAACCCAGCTTAAGAAAAAACCCGGGGTTGGAATTCCTCAACATTATATAGTTATCTGTAGGGCTGCCTTGCTAACGAGTGAGGTTGTAAACTCACGTCGCACGAACTTAATACTTAGGCCTATGACGAAGAATGACACAGAATTAGTTAATTGTTGAGTGATGTTTGATAATCGTTTAGTGTTTTCATAATATGTTACGAACTGTGCAACGATCTTCTTAAACTGTTTTCGCAGTAACTATAATTAGGTCTTTTACATTTCTATGAGAGAATAATAACGAGCATCATTATCATTATTTTAGTTTGTCAAGTCATCAATACACAGCCAAAACAACTAGCAGAAGCTGCTGCCATGGAAGGAGTTGCCCTAAATAACAAAACCAAAACTAGAAAGCGCTGGTGTGAGCGCATATCTCCGCCAAGTGATTTTTTTGGTACAAAATATTACTTTTTGCACATCAGATTAAAGTCTGTTTGGGAGCAATTGAAATTTAACACAGAAATTTTGCATGTCACGTGATGTGCCCCTAATCACGTTCCTTTCGATATTTCGAACGGTAATAATTTCCGACTGTCCCAGGTAGTGCCGGTGCCAAAAAGTTGGAGCCCCCAAATACAACTGTGAGGCCCATATAACGGGGGTATGGAACGGAGCCATCAGCGGAATCCAGGGACAGAGCCCCTGGTCAGGAGGCAGGGGGGCGAAGTCCCCTAAAGCTGAAACACTTTGGGCTTTTGGACGTTCTGTACGGCGACACTTAATCACGCGACATTTAATCGGGCGTATGAATGAACTGACACAAAACTGAGACAGAACAGGTTGATATTAAACACGATTATTTCTCGCAAACTAAACGAAATTGCTTAATACGTAGTTGGCTTACTGTTTACGTAGTGTTCACATATGTGGGCATAGTAGCCTACTTATTAGTTATAATAAAAAAAGCACATAGTACAAGTACAACCTATTATTCTCCAACAACTTAAACGGTTTGGGCCTGCGTAATGTTCGTGCAGTTTGGAGTTTTTAGGAGTTACAGCACCAGGGTTATTTAGAGTTCATGCGAAATTTTTAGCAACGCCACGGCGTAGTTCCGTAAACTGAACAGAGACTTTATTCGGTGTTTCAATGATAATTAGTTTGGCCTTCGCTGATAACAGTCATAAGTCGACAGGGGTAAGGTTAGTTACGGCTAATTACGGTGCTGGACGCGTGGACGACTGCTCGTCCGATGAAGTGTCGCACGATTAAAAAAAGTGTCGAGCGATGAAGTGTCATGGAACCGTTCAATGAAAGCCGAAAATGTGCCCATTTTTTTTAAATTTGAAACGCCAAAAAATCAGATACAGTTTGTACTGTCTTTGCAAAAAAAATGAAGTTTAATGGGCCGCAATACATCACGGATTACTGTACATTAATGAAAAGTAATAGACTTGTGTCCATTTTGGGAAAATTTTCCACATGTTTACTTTTAACATTTTATATTTTAAATATATTAAAAAACTAGAACAAATTTATAGGCCTACATAGCATAAGGCTTTTAAGCATACGCAAGGCCCCCAGCCGGGAGTACGGGGAGCCATTTCGCCGTCTCTGGTCCCTGGGAATATGCAAGTCAATCTTGAAGTCCGTAGATTTAACGAGGGCACTGAAATCGCGAGACCTGACAACTCGGTACCAAATCAGAAGTTGAAATTACTATGGTTGTGCATATTTTCTAGTATAGACAGCGTACCACGGAGACGTTTAACGTTTTACTGCTTGAATGTTTTTATATAATATTAATGCATTGTGCTACTTTGCTGATATAATTATTTCTAACTAAACGTCTGTCACATTTTATTCGATGTTGAATTGACTGATTTTGCTGTTCTTTGTGCCGTTATTTTTGTAACCAAACGCGTGTCAAAGTTTATTCGTTGTTGAACTGACTACGGGTTACGTGGAATTAAAGTTACTTTTATGCGTCATTTAGTCTTAGTTCACGTTTTCAGAAACATCGTAAACACTAAAACGCTTCAATAAAAGCTATTCGAACAATAAAATGATTCGCGCGATGTCCACCCCTGCTATTTGGTGCCACGTTGTCAGGTCTCGCGATTTCAGTCGCCCGATTTAGCCACTTAAGAGCTATCAGCATTGAACGTCTTCTGTGCACAGACAGACACGCATACACACAGAAAAAAAATACAAAAATACATGCATCTGATATGAAAGCAGAACTGCGTCATTCATTCCGTTCACTTGGCGGATAGGATAATAATATCGTGCACGGGCATTGTGCACAATAGTAACTACCTGTTGCGAAGACTTCCACTTCGCAGATGTTCATCTGATCTTTTCTGAGCTTGAACTGGACGACGACGTATCTGAACGTCGGTACATTGTACGGACAGTAGACAGTAGCTGTGGCTCCAGCCGCTACAGCGCCCGGGTACTGGCCGCACAGTGTGTAGTTCCACAGGGTCGGCCTTGAGACAAGAGGATTCACGTTCGTCAAACCGACGATGAAATTGTTCGACCGATAACCTGTATCGTAGCACACGCGATGTCGCAAATTTCATATACACCGTGTCCAAAAAAAAACTTCCCACTTTGGCATTCGGTGAGGCCAACTATCGCTGAAAAGAGGATATAATCTAAAATCCAGACTAATCAACGCCCGGTTAATATTTGGACGGGTAACCGTGGCAGACGAGGAAACCAGCGGCATGTAATTAGCCATCCAGTCCAATTTAGCATGGCCATCCCTCCGTGGGTTGGAGCAATGACTGCTAGTGAAAGCCAACGTTAACAGGCACACCGCGCGATGCATCAGCCCTTGCATCCGTGGTCTGGAAGTGTAAGCTATTGTCTGGCTATGAACTAAGCAAACGGACATCAGCGTCGCTCTAATGGCTCGACGAAGGACTTTACGTTTTTTACACTATTATAATAACATACCGCAGCATGAGTCAGCTCTGTTGACAATGCTGACCCTGGAGACGGTTGTAGGGCCGCCGAGGTCGACGGCCCACCACGGATCATTCTGACGCTTGGACATGGCACAGTACAGAGAGCGCGTGTTACGGATGCCGTCATTGGCGAGGTGCGCCGGATAACTGTTGCCGTCATCGTCAACGTAGTCGCTGCTCTGAAATGACGGACGATCCAACGCCGCGTTGTATGTTATTGACACACCGGCAACTGCACACGAACGTAACAACCATCACGGGCGACTTAAAGTCAGAGTCAAAGTAAAGACACTGTGCATATCACAGGCTGCGCAGTAGCGCAGCACTGTTGTAAGGGTGACCAGCCATTTCAATGGGAAACTCCAAAATTTGACCCCTCGTATTTCCAAAACCCCTTAATTTTTCCACACCAAAATTTGCACAAATGATTACGTCCAGCATATCTCCTGATGTGCAAAATTTGGTGAAAATCCGTTTACGGAGGGCTTTACCACGAATAGGTGAAATATAACGTTTGCGTGACTTTTTGTGCCTTTCCTTTCCTTCCCTTCCCTTCCCTTTTTTTCTTGCCGTCCTCTACAGGAAAAACGACTGAACTGATTTTAACGCACGATGGCTCATATGACGCGGTTTCGCGCAAGGAAGTGCCTTTTAG
>Ga0209367_1003880_pt1 | contig 20469 bp, 9 predicted proteins | sample WorMetLIZISLAND2_FD_187412 | JGI IMG/M metagenome (GOLD analysis project Ga0209367, IMG submission 187412) | Marine gutless worms symbiont microbial communities from Max Planck institute for Marine Microbiology, Germany - Olavius geniculatus... ...
CCTTTGTATCGTTAAGTAGATTTCCCTAGCTAGTAAATTGCTTCGCGCTAGTAACCAGCTTGTTTGTGGACTCGTGTTATTCAGATGTCTCTAGTTATGTAATAGCTGGGCACTGGCCTCACACCAGCTAAATCTGGCCCTGCTCTCCGCTATGCAGTTTTTCTTTGAAGCAGTTTATTCATTTGAGCAGTCACCATGTTATCGTCGTCGTCATCATTACCTCCGCCAAGGAGGTTATGTTTTTGCCGGTTTTTGTTTGTCTGTCTGTCTGTCTGTTTGTCTGTGTGTCAGAAAGATAACTCAAATAGTTGTGGACGGATCTTTCTGAAATTTTGAGGGAACATCGGGCATGGCATAAGCTACAAGTGGTTAAATTTTGGGGGTGATCCGGCAGGAATCCTGGATTCTGGATCACTTTGAAATTTTCGTTACCATTGCGTTAAAGGGGGCATACGAGAACCGCTGCAAAACCGAAGGTGGTGACGCCACCTGACTAATAGCATTGCCTTGGCGGAGGTACCTGCGAGCTATGATTGCTTTCTAGTTTTATATGTATTTTTGTCAATAAATTTGCACAGCGACCAGTAAGATTAAGTGTGTTTAATACACTTAAGGGCCTAAATCGTTTAGCACCGGTCGGCAGCTTTACAAGTCGCATGTCTATCTAACATAACGTAACAACATTTTCATTTTATAGACAAAGTTGGCAACTTTTACAAACAGGTAGTTGCGCACCAAAAAGTAACGAGAATACAACTACAAAGCAATAAAACATAAAAAAACATGACTAATAACTGTGACATCCAAATCATACGGTGAATATCAAGGGACCCTTACAATTTTACGTGGGTAGACTCTCACTCTTAACCCTATGCACAAGTGCAACGGACGGACGGATCACGATATGCGGTAACGTTCGCATTAGGCGGTATCACGATGTCGCATAGAATTAAGATACAGTGTTGATGAGCATCGGGTGGAAGACTGTGTGTTGTATGGAGTGTAGGAAAACAGACGGCGGCTGAAGGAAGAGGAGGAGATTCGGAAACAGCGAGAACGAGCCAAAAAGATGGCGGAGTTTGAGAAATGGAAGAATCCTCCGAAAGCGAATTTCGTCATATCAAAACGAGCAACAGCAGAGGGCGGCGATGTACGTATAATGTGCATCACGGCTTGTGCGATAGCAACAAGCTGTTGTATAAGCGATGTGCCAAGTCAATGGGTAGGCCGAAATTTCGACCCCCCACTGCTCCCACATTTTTCAACCGATCTTAATGAAACTCAAAACCAAGAAAGATATCGGGGATACGACCCTGCGGGCAAAATTTGGCTGATGTGGGACGACGGGAAGGGTTTTTTTTTGTACACATCGCGTCGCATCCAGATCACACCGTAGGACCGATCACGACCAATGAGGGCTCAAAACGCACTAAAAGTTGCGCACTGGGCCCATGAAGTGGCCTCAGCGCTAGGTGGCCGCTTTGTGGTCACCCTCCCCGCAGGTAAAGGTAAGGGCTCAAAACGCGTGTTTCTGCACAAGGAAGTGCCTTTTGGGGGTCTCGATGATAAAAAAGTGAAGTTAAGGGGTCAAAACTCCCTAAAACATGATTTTTGGGGGCCTGAATAGGCATTTAAGCCAAGTTTGCAAAATTTTCAAATCACAATATCTCGATCAATGCAAAATTTGAAGGGCAAGTTTAGGACCACAAATGGGCTTCGTGGGTGGTCCGGCGTTACAAAATAATAATTCAAAAATGGCGGCGGCCGCCATCTTGGATTTTTGCACAAATGGCAATAACTCAGCTGCCGTTTGAGTTAGATTAATGAAATTTTGCAGGAGTGTAGCCAGCTATTACAGGAAATAGGCCATGTGACCAGGAGTGGCAATATTAATAAATTCAAGATGAAAAAAAGAACCAAAAGGAAGCCAAAATTCGCCATTTTGTAGACCCCCTTCCCATCGTCCCACATCACATGGCACAAATACTAATATCTTAGCTGCCGTTTGAGTTAGATTAATGTAATTTTGCAGGAGTGTAGCCAGCTATTACAGGAAATAGGCCATGTGACCAGAAGTGGCAATATTAATAAATTCAAGATGAAAAAAAGAACCAAAAGGAAGCCAAAATTCGCCATTTTGTAGACCCCCATCCCATCGTCCCACATCACATTGCACAAATACTAATATCTTAGCTGATGTTTGAGATAGATTAATGTAATTTTGCAGGAGTTTAGCCAGCCATTACAGTAAATGGGCCATGCAACCAAAATTGGCATTAGTAATAAATTCAAGATGGCGACGACCGTCATTTTGAATTTCGTTTATCGCCCATAACTCGCTTGCTATTGCATGAATTCGCACGAACTTTAGCACGTGGATTCATTTTATGGTCTTACGTTCGGAAATGCCATAATACTGAACAAAAATAAAATCCAAGATTGCGTCGGACGCCATCTTAGATTTTTGCACAGAAAGTAATAACTCAGGTATTGAGGTAGATTAATGCAGTTTTGCAGAAATGTAGCCAGTTACTACTGGAAATAGACCATGTGACCAAAATTGGCGATGATAATAAATAAAAAATAACGGCGGCCACCATTTGTAATTTGGTTTATCGTTTATAACTTCCTTGTTACTAGATGTATTTGCACGAAATTTGGCAGGTGGACTAAACTTTATCATATATGTGCTCTGATTCTTTCTGAGACTTTGGCGCTTCATAAATCATTTAATTACTTATTTACTTACTTACTTACTATATTCTTTACCATAATATTAAACAAAAATAACATCCAATATGGCGACGACCGCCATTTTGTATTTTTGCATGAAGCACAGGCCCTAATAACTTAGCTGCTGATTGAGATATAATTATGCAATTTTGCAGAAGTGTAGCTGGCAACTACAAGATGTAGGTTATGTTACCATAATCGACAACAGTAATAAGTTTAAGACTGTGGTGGACGCCATTTTAAATAACACGGTTGCTATTCTGTGTGTTTGCGCAAAATAAATCCAAGATGTAGTAGTAGTTGTTGTAGTTGTAGTAAAAACTAACAGGCTATGGTGACTTTTCAGATTTTAATAAAACCGCAAATATTATATATAAAAAAACTGCAAACATTACGTATTAGCTTAGACATTTTTATCTGGCTAGTGGCTACTAAGGATAGATTAAATGTCTAAGCTAATACATTACTTCTTGCTTATACTTTTGGATTTTTGCTGTTTTACATCATCGCTTATACAATAGTAAATAAATTGTTTGCAGTTTTTTTATATATAATTATAAATATTGCTTGAATCATCAGCATTATCTGTATTATTATCGTGTCTGTGGTCCATTGGATTGTGTTGTTTCGTTGAGTGATTGAATGAAGAGAAACTCGGTACACTTTTTGTGACTGATTGTAGACAAATTAAGGCTTAGACAGTGAGTTACTAATTAAGTAAGTAAGCAAAGAGTATTTTATGTACATACAGATAAAAACTTTTAATGCGCTGATGACACTGGCGACATACAGGATTGTCTTAAGGAACTTTTTAAAACCATCAGAACCACACTTTCGCCGGATCTCTGAGCTACAAGCCTATGCATATGAATGGTCTCGAGACAGAGAAGTTTTTTTATGATGAATCATGGTTTGCTCACTTATTGTAAGCGATTTTTAGCTGTTTGAGTGGAAATTTACTGATTGCTCTTAACTGATTTTTCAGCGTACAAAAGTTGTTGGTGTTGATAATTTATTGTATTCGTGCTTTCAATTGTGGCGCTTTGTCTAGAGCACGTTATCGTTATTCTGTTAGTTCGTTGTGCTGTTGATGTGTGGTATGTTGCTACGCGATGGTGTCTTGAACTGCGATGACATCAGGAGGAAGAGGAGCAAAAGGTATGCAACCATAAATATGCCTGATACTAAGATAAACATGCGAACAAGGAAATTATTTTATTTGTCCATAGATGTATTAATTATTACTCATAAATTTTTAGTAATGTATAGGCTTATATACCAATCTGCCTAAACACAGTCTGATCACCACAAATCACCACAGATCAGGTGAGATGACAGAGGTGGTTAGGGTTAAGGTTAGGGTCATAGATGTAAAAAACGTTCCAGGAAAAATTTTAAAAAACGTTAAAAAACGTAAAAAACGTGGCAAGAATAAAAAAAACGTTTTAAGACGTTGAATAAAAAACGTTGGCCGTAATGTGTTCAACTTCTTGCCTAATGCCTAATGCTGTAAGCGCAGTATACCTGGAATAATAGTTTAGATAAAGAGAACTTGATTTAATTTTAATTCAGCTGTGTGGTCATATGACAACAGCATTAAACTAACTAAGTATGCTAGTTAAAAAAAGTTTTATTTAGTATATTTGGACTTACTAAGTAAACTACATCACTATGACCTATATTAATTCGTTTTTGCTATCTCAAAAGTGCTTCACGAGGCTTTTGATGGGATTCCCAATGCACGTTTTTTAAATAAAAAACGTTGAGCAAAATAAAAAAACGTTAAAAAATGTAAAAACGTGGCAAGAATAAAAAAACTTAAAAAACGTTTTTTACATCTATGGTTAGGGTTAAGAGTAGTGGGTGCCACCTCTGCTGATCCGTGGTGATCCGTGGTGTTTACGCAGTGTTCTTTACATTCTGCTTTTTGTTTAAAAAAGTAGACTATATGGTTAAGTTTTATTGTGCGGTTGCGCCAAAGCTTGATGTTGTACACGTCCATTTACTTTGATTATTCCTGTGCCACTGCTCCTGTAGAGATCTACTAGATATCGCAGTAGCAGGGCCAGGTTGTAAATTGTAGGCCAGACAGCGTCTAAAGAGCAGCATAAAACTGTTCAAAACTTCCGTCTACCCGAGAACTCTAATCGTTTCTGTTACTAGGCTTACTTACCGTGCATGGCTGGTGTGATAACGCCTGCAGGCGGACGAGAAAGGGAAGAAGTCGAAGGAACGTTTGGAAGAGGAGAAACGCGCCATTCTTAAACAACGCATTCGACCGCTGGATATCGACGGCGCCGACGCCGCCAAGCTGACCGAGAAAGCCAAAGAACTGCTGACGCTTATCACTCGACTGGAAGGAGAAAAGTACGACCTGGAGAAAAACTACAAGACGAGACAGATGGAAGTGAGTCGACTTGAAATAGCTATCTGTGCTACGATGCAGTATGCTACCGTCTTGTAAGCCGCGTCTTGTCCCGCGCAGACTCCTAGCTTGAAAACAAATGGCGTAGGTATTCGACAAACCAAAGTTGTAGTAAACAAAACGTTCCACAGAGCAGAAATAAAAAACGGTTGATAAAGAACGATTATATACGCGTATGTTGGTAGTCAGGGTAGGACACGTTTTGTTGAACAGGTGTTAGTAGGTCTACGTACTACCATTATGAATATTGACTGTCGCGCGCTGACGCTAGACGTCACTCTTAGTTGCTCAGGCGCTGCAGAGTATGCAGCTGCAGATTCTGTCTGTCTGTCTGTTTGTCCGCTCTATGTATAGCTCCACGAACACTCCAATCATAATGCTTGCTCGGAAAGTCCAACCGACCGAATTTGACGGACGGAAAGCACTGACGCGCGCTTGGCGCTAAGCCAGTCATTAAACTCAGCGAGATCAACAGACGTTGCCGTTCCGTCTTATCCGTTGACTTTGGCTGTTGTCCCGCGAGTGAGTGAGTGACAGAGTGAGTAGGGTTTAACGTCCCGCGCGACACAGTATGTCATTTCGGGGAAGGCCTTTGCAGGCAAAATTGCACATACACACAATAACAGAACAAAAAGTTTAACTTTTACAGAAAGTTTAAACGTTTATAAAACACAAAACGCGAAAAAACGACGAAAACCTAAAATTGTAAGAACTGCTGATTATAATTGTGCATATGTATAAAAAAGCAGTTCGAATAATCTTCCCTGTTATGATGTTATCCTCCAGACAGTCATCAATCTCATAATGCTGTCTATTGGAGGACAGGGGGCGGCGTACGTGCGATAATGTGGGGATTTATGTTACTTTCTGGGTTGTGAAAAAGATATTTATTTATTTATATATTTATTTATTATAGCCTCAGTACTCAATTCCCGAGGGCTGGAATATTAAACTACAGAAATTATGTCCGGAATGGTTACCATGCGAGCTCGAAAATTGCGAACGTATTAGGTAGGCATGCCGCGTTGAAGCGTTGAACGGCGACCGACAAGCGCTGGAAAAAACGTCCTTTCACGAGGTCCGTCGTCACCTCGGTCAAACGCCTTCCGATTTGTGCCAAGAACTCCTGGGTGCTGACACTCATGGGTCCAAGTGTTTCAAGTGCCACTCGAAAAAAGTCGTGGGTGCCGCTGAGTGAGCTGCACTTGTTCCTTTTTCTGACAGCTGCAGTCTCAGCCGCACTGGCACTGGTGGTGGCACTCTGCTGCAGATAAGCGTTTTCCAGAGTGTCGACCACTGGGACGTCCCAAGTGGCGCTGCGCCCAGAGTTCCATGGCAGCAGTGTCAAACCGTCAGGCCGCTTGCCGTCGTCACTGACCAGCCCGTGTGGTTCCTTCATCTTGGGAACGTCGGTTCGACTCAAAGCGCGCCAGATGACAGCAATGCTGTAGGCGTCTAACACGGTTGTCGTCCGTCGTTGTCTGTCGTCCTTTGTAACGGGTGTATTGTGGCTAGACGGTGCAAGATAGGGCCTAGGTTGCTATTGATCACTAATAGGAAGTCGAATACTGGCTTTCAAGTGACATTAAAATCAATGACCTTGGATGACCTTGAACACACTATGGTGTGCCAATCGCGCGGTATTGTGGCTACACGGTAAGTCACAATAACCGTCGCGACATGCGTAAAGCGCGACAGTCATCTGAGCTAAGAGCTTGCTACAATGTTAGACACGCTCATTTTTGCATATTGGAATAAAATAACTTTACACTATATACAGTCTTTATTGTAAAGTTTGTAAACGTAATTTTAATCACATTAAAGCGATTGAATTATAGTAGAAGTGAAGTTTTGTAGACAGCAAGATGTCATCTGAAGAGTTGAAATTTTTCGTATTAGTAATATTTGTGTATCAAATCTGCTAATTTTGGTGGATATTGGATAAATGTTATTGGTTGGTGGCGTGGCGTAGTTGGTAACGCGTTTCGGCTGAAACGAAGTTACTCTACGCCGGGCCCGGTTAGTACTGCGATGGGTGACTGCCTGCGGGCAGGTAAACCATCTCGGTGCGAAGCCTGCCAGCTAGGTCGACTCAGCCTTCTACCCTCCGTGGGACGGCAAAATGAGTAGTAACTCATTCACATGAGTTACGGAAGGTAGGGACCTTTGTACAGCTGACTGGGGTTGCCTAGCCGGCCGCTGCGTCAGCCTGTGTCTGCAGGCTGCACACGGTAGCCGTGCGGCAGGCGGCTCTGGTTAGTGACGAAAGCGCATTAGAGACGTGCGCATGCTCGCGATGATGCGCTATACAAATTGACAACCTTTACCTTTACCTTTAAAAAGGTTGAACAAATTATGGCCAACGTTTTTTTATTCAACGTTTTTAAACGTTTTTTTTTCTTGAACGTTTTTTTACATCTATGCTTCAGTTCAGTCATTCGTTGAATCCAAGTTAATGTAGCAGATACAAGCACACTTATATTATCCGGATACACAGTACGCCATAAATATATTTCATTAATTCCCTATCAGCTAAAACTCGGATGTCAAAAAACGTTATCCACATGCACAGCAAACTAAAAGAAAAAAAATCCGTCTCCCAGTTGAAGTCAAAATATGTTTTCGACCACAGTTGCTATGGCCAATACTGTTGTATTCGTAACAGAGAAATGTTGATCTAGAACAGTAATTATTCAGTGACGTGTGCGGCCCGTGCGGGTGGCTGTGTAGGTGGGCAACATGGCGTATGCGATCTGTCATCTGCTGGTTCTCGGTTCTGCCTGCTTCAACCCGCTGCTGTACGGCTGGCTGAACGACAACTTCCGGCGCGAGTTCATCAAGGCTCTGTGCTGCTGCTCCAAGTCGAGACCGGGCGCTACCGCCACGGGCGCCACGAGCGTAGCAGGTACCCGTCTGAACGGCGCCCGGTCAGTGGCCGTCCCCAGCGCCGCCGCCACCCGGCCGCCGAGACGATGTAAGAGGGGACCGACGACGCAGATGAATAATGACTGCAGTATTGAGCTGGCGCCGCGCAAACGTTACTCCGCGCAAGACGACGAGTTAGCTAACGACCAGGAACAGTTCGCGTCACTCGTCAGCTAGTGACGTCATCCTGTAGATAGACAGCACTGCTTGGAACGGTAGCGATGCCTAATTGTAACTGCCGCGTGCGATTGAAGAAAGACCAGTGTTTATCAAGAATTTCACATGTGAGGTGTAAGCCTACAGACAAACAGCGTGGGTATGCCTTCTTCATTCCCTCTTCTCTCTCATCCCGTACATTCTATCTATTCATGTACTTCTTTTGATTATTTTGGGCTCTCCCGATCGGGACTAGAGAGCGCTATTAGGTCATCCCGGGCATTTTACTGCATATTGAGGTAAAAAGGACGCATTTTATGGTATAAATTTTATATGAATATCCAATTGTAAAACATGACCTTGATATGGGTGTTTAAGCAAATGATCGGGAAGCCAGAAATGTAGATAAAACGCTGACAGAGATATTGGTGGTGAAATGCAACATTATGGTACGTTGTTCTAAAAAGTCAAATTACGTGCCATTGATGATCATAGTTTCAAAGAACTTGCTGTGAATGTCTCCTCAGAAATGCGCGTCGTCAGCAGGGGTCAATATGTGCAGCTGCGTTTCCAGGCCCACTGTATTTAGATCTACTCCGTGGGCCTCGAAAAAAGCTTGTCGCAGAGGAATGTAAACCTATGGGTGCGCAATACACGTGCAAAAACTGAAAATCCTCGCTGTCGGCTTTTCTACTTGCATGGAACGTTAAAGACAATGTTCTAACAGCTTATACACTGTGTCCCAAAAAACGTCCCACTCTGTCATTTTCCATATCTTCGCCAAATATTAACCGATTTTTTAAATATTTCACTGACACATAATGTGGACAATCAGCAATAACGCCGTTGTTAAATATCCCACCACACTTTAACTGTGTTGCTTCATTACTATGTAAAACATAATTGTTCACAAATCACTAAAATCACTATAATACATATGCAAACAATTATTTTTGGAAGCATTTTTACTAATTTTTGTACAAAAATTAAATTATGTTTTGTTTTATGCAGGTTTCTGATGCTTGTAAACCAAAACTGACGATATTGTCCTAAATAATATTTTTTTTTTTAGCGAAGATATACCGGTGATGTAACATGCCATTTAGCACTGGAGACAAGGCTCTGATTAAGAAATTGAATAGGCTCAAAGGTACAGTTTATGAAGGATAATGGTAGGATTTTTGAAGATAAACTGCAACAGGGAAAAAGTGGGAATGGTACTAACAGAGATTTGAGAAACAAGCAGCACCGACCAAAAATATGAAACCGATAGACTGAACATGCAGGTACTGAAAAGAACGTTACCACTGTGGTTGAATTGTTAAGCTTACTAAATCACAAAGCCCAGAAACAAACATATCGTCCAACACGCCAGTTATCTAAAAAACGGATCTAACAAAGTGTAGCATCGTACAGATCATTCACTGCATTTTTGGTCAGAGGTGTATTTTGCTTACCAATACGCTTGTTGTCCGTTAGTGTTAGGTTTGTGCATTTATATTTCACGAGGTAGTGTAGCGACAGAGTTAATGGGTGGTGGGATGTTCAGTAATCAGTTTATTGCTAATCGTTTACAGAATGCACCAGTGAAAAAATTTTGAAAATCGGTTAGAACTTAGCAAAGATATGGACAATAAAAGTGGGACGTTTTGGGGACACAGTGTATATTAAAGCAGTAGTATTTCGTTGAGCGAAGTTTCGTGAAGCACTACCAAAAATGAAATAAAATTATTCGATCTTGATAAGAGAACGGCTACAAATACATAAACGGAACACAACTGCAAAACAGGAGGACTGCAGACCAAGTGAAGGGCTCGTGGACTTTAACAGTTCGAGCTCCTTTAAAAGTGCATTTAATCACTGATAGGCAGAATCTATCTGTCGGGCATATACTCGACAGTGTATTCCCACTCAACGACGTGAAGTCGCGTGGTGATTCGCTATGGGCTGAGCACTTGATGCTACAACCATACTCGGTGACTGAGTGTGGCTGCATGCAATGCAAGTACTCTACACAGGGAACAACGTTCTACTTCTCAATGATTAAAGACCCATTTACCTTACGGCTACAAACGCAATCGATATTGTTCTGCCGTCTAAATTGTACAGTCTTTTGCGATGTACGCCAACGTGTGACAGCATGCCGAGTAGTGTATATACATAACCTAATGATTTTGTGCGTGCTATAATATTATAAAATTGCCAAACTTTATCGTGCTTTGTAATTAGTCTTGGCCGTTGTCATGTCCGAAGATCAGCCGTCGTGTCTCAATGTGCTTGACAGCTTGAGTAGGCCTATTACCTGTCGAATGCAAAATAAGTTAACGCGTGTACGTCTAACCGCATTGCAAAATTCAAATATCGGAGATGTATTTTCAAAATTCTGATATTTTTCAGTGCACGTAGCCTACCCAAAATTTTGAATTGCAGTTGTATGCGAATCCAATCTAAGAAAATCAGTTTGTAGGCCTATCCGTTATGAGCATATCAACTTTTTTGGCTGAGAGTGTATTTCACCAACTTTCTGTACGTCTTGTAGCACACAAAACCGAGTTGTGCGAAAAACAAACCCATGGATGTTTCGTCACGACATTGTGTGACAGCATGTAAACACATGTATGCGGTGTTTCGTGAAAAAAAAACTTTTTTCTTTCTTTCATAATTCACTCAAATGATGGTCGATTTACACGAAATTTTTACGATTTGTAGCTGAAGAAATACTAATTCAAAATATTTTATGAAAATGTGGCTGTTGATTAAATATTCTTTGCTAGTCATGACGCAACGCTGACGTCATAATGTGTCGTCAGTACAAGCTTGCTTGTCTCAACTGGTGCTGTCAGTTGCTAACCCTGTTTCGATAATGAACTTAATCTGGTTCGCTGATGAAAATATGTTCATCGTGTCAGCACTGAGCCAGTAAAAACTCAACCATCTCGCAAGCTGTGTTTTATCTGTAGGCTAAGAAAAGGTTATGAGCAGAATAGGCCTAGGCCTACAACAAAGGCTTACGAACGGATTTTAATAAAAATTTTGAGACGGCGGGGAACAGCTAAGCACAGATTTTGGCGGCGATGGGGAGCCGATGCGGAATCGAACCTGTGATCTAATATGAGAAGTATTGGCGGTGGTTGTGCTCTCCGAGCGCTTCAGTAGTTGTGGTAGTAATCGGCAAGTGTGTGCTTGGCAACCGATGCAGAGAATGATTGTTTTGCGGACACTTGAAGAGACTATAGGCCGATATATAACTGAATAGTTGAACACATACACTATTACACTTACACATACACTTTCACTATTACAGGTTATAATGTTTTGCTCGCGGTTCGTTCTTGTTTGTTCATTAGTTTGTTACTCACTTTTGTGGAAAAAGTTAATTGAGAGATTTCCGTAAAAGTTGTGGAAATAGTAGGCCTAGAGGCTAAAAACGATGTTGCTGAAACGATGTTGCGTCCATTTTGTATTTAGGAAAACTCTCAAAACGCTTTCGCCCTACTATTGGGTGTTATGGGACGAAATTGTTAGTGACACAAAAACCAAGCTGGGGTCCCTTTTCACCTCCAAGCACACCTCGGGGAGGGGTTGCCTACTACTTCGAGTAAATCAACCAGCAGGGAGGAAACCGCTAACATCAGTGAGTCTTATAGTGAATGAATGCAGTGTTTGAATGCACCGTTGCTGCTACAATAATGGTTCGTTGTATACTAGTATTATTCAGACTCTGTCGCTCCGTGCAATTACAACGCATTCTGGTCGCGTTTACTATCTGCTTATTTTAAGTTGCACGTCGAGCTACACACTACGGAGACAAAATACATGTTGTAAAGTTCGCTTTTTAACCGGTTTGTGCAGCTGCTGCAAGAAACCTTAGCTGTAAGTTCACGGTGAAAGCTTTTTGCGACGACCTAAGCCGCAGACAAGCGGCTTATACCGGTCATTTCGTCGTTAATGGCCTGTTAGTGTTACGCGAGACAACGTGGAGGCAGGGTGTTATTATCAGCTACCGGTTCACTTAATACATTTCGCTCTGAGTGCATTCACACGCATAAGAGAAGCCGTAGAAACAACTGCGGAATTGCAGCGCGATAACACCAGTTTGTACGATCAGGAAATCAAGAGCTCAAAAGTCAAGATGTTTTAACCAACATTACTATTATAAAACCTTTAGTTTTAGGTTCATATGGAAAATTTGACTGAGCATTCAAACAGACGATTGTTCTTCGAACTCGAAGTACTGTTAAAGCAGTCAGAAGGGGCCTACTGCTTAAAACCGCCACTGCGTATTCAACTTTTTTTACGCGCGAAATAGCCATCGCAATTCTGTCTGTCTGACTGTCTGTCCGTCTGTCACACGGGTGGATCAGTCAAACACAGTGCAAGCTAAAATCACCAGATCTTTACCGTCCGGTGCCTGGAAGACTCTAGTTTCAGGAACAGTAAAGCTTTTCCATAAATTCGAAGGGGGTCACCCCGAACGAAGACGCTAAATGAGAGGGGGTGGTCAAAATTTGCGATTTTTGGCCAATAAGTCGCTGTATCTCAGTAACGGTGCGAGATATGGTCTAGGTTACTATTAATCACTAATAGGAAGTCGCACACTGACTCTCGATTGGCGCCAAATTCAACGACCTTGAATGACCATGAACGTTAAAATAAGGCGTTTTATGGATTTTTTTGGCGATTTTGGGCTGCGACACAAGTCTATATCATTCACAAGGTGGAGTCACAGAACTACCGTTATGCGATCCAGATAGAGAATTTGGTATTTGTATATTAACTTAGCGTGAACCGGAACTGCTATAAACTTTCGCGCGTCTCGTGAGCATTAGCTCAAATTTCTTGTATAATTAATAGTACGCCTTAACTCTGGTTGCATCTCTCATCGTTTTCGATATATGGCCAGTTTTCCGTTAAAAACGCACATTTTTTCTACTCCCTCCATTCAACCCCGAATTTAGAAATGTTCTCCTTAATTGTACTAGATCGCTGAAGTGTTGCATGCCTAGGTTTAACACATAGGGCTAATTATACGTGTAAACGGTTTTTCTTTGCGACCTACCGTTAAACCACAATACATCCGTTACAGACAGACAGACGAACGGACAGACATCGTGCCTCTACAGGGTGAGGCAAAAAGTATCCCCTAGAGTTGTTTGCCATTTTCCCAGCAACCGCTTGGAAGTATAACGCGAAATTTTACGCGCTTATTACCTGTTTTAATACCTGCATATGCGGACTAAACGACATTTGATATTCTTTTGTTTCTGCAAAGTTACCGATTTTTTGTAAGACGATGTCGTGATTTTGCACGTTCAACACTTTAGTGCTGTAACGAGTTACGCGAATCGAAACAAGAAATCTGAGCTAATGCTCATGAGACGCACGAGAGCCTATAGCAGTTCCTGTTCGCAAGTAATCTTGGTCTATCGCTATCCATTTGGTCGCAATTCACTCTTTTGCAGCCAAAAATCGCCGAAAAATCACTAAAAACCAATATTTTGGGGGTTCAAGGTTATTTAAGGTTATCGATGTTAACATTTCTAAGTTGCTCGTCGCTAGTGCTTGTTATCATAAGCAGCATGGCTGTGCATATCTGCAACTATTTTCACGCTAGACAAGCCAACAACGGATAAATAACTACTTTTAGAAGAGTACCCGTCTTTGATACCCGCTTGCGCAGCCCTCCTTGAACGTAGAGGGTTCGGACATGGACTGCTAAAATCTACATTCAATGCTGAAAACTTCGTAGGTTGTTTTGGTCTATCTTCAGTTATTTTGGCGCAATTCACTCTTGAAATGCGTGTCGCAGCCCGAAATCGCGAAAAATTCACTAAAACCCGCTATTTTGGGGGTTCAAGGTCATTCAAGGTCATCGATGGTGACATTTCTAAGAAGCTCGACGCCAGTGCTTGTTATGATAAGCAGCATGTCTATGCCTATCTGCAACCATTTTTACGTTAGACGAGCCTATAGCGGTAAAATAACGCTTTTAAGGGAGTGCCTCTTTTCGCTCACTCTTTGGAAGGGATCCTTCTTACCCAGCGGGATGAAATTTTGTCACGAAATACTAGAGACAGTAGGCAATCATATGGTAAAAACCCGAAATCTCTATCTCATCTGATCTTGGATTGGTACTGGGTCGTGACCGACAGACAGACAGACGGACAGACGGACAGACAGAATTACCGTAGCTAATACGCGCTATAGCTATGCTAGCTCTCGCGCGTAAAAACTGGATGCATCTTGTTGCTCGTGACGTCAGAATGTCGTAAACTTCACGGAAAGATCTAGAAAGCCTTTTATTTTAATTTGCTATTGTATTCATTGACAGTTTCTCACTAAAACTGAAATTCGTTGCTAAGCTCATGCACGCGTACACTGCAAGCGATCTGGGTCGGGGTCAACTTGCCATCAACAAGGTTGTTAAAAACTTTACTAAAAATAAGTGCATGTGTGAAAGCCGGCAATGGACATGTCAAGTTCTCAAAGTCACTGCCAAATAGTTTGTTACATTGATCGAATAATAATGTATGAGGCGCAAACACGGTGCACCGTTCGTTTTGCACACATTTCGCTGCATGTGAACGTGCGAAATGACAATGTGGTTTTCGCGAAAAATCCAGTAATTTTGTCGTAGTTGAAGATAATAACATGTTTTTGGCATTTTTACTAGACTATAAACACGTAACAAGTATGTGAAATTTGGCGATAAAATTCCGAGCGGTTGCTCGGAAAATCGCAAACAATTTAGGGAATACTTTTTATGCCGCACCCTGTAGACATGGCAATCGCTCAGTGAAACTTTTGCGGCGCAACTAGTAAATTTTGCGGCTCGAGCCTGCTCGAGCCGCAAAATACGGCTCATACATTGAAACATGACCCAGTAACAGACAACTTGGCCATATCCCGCTTCCGGGCGTAAGTGGTGCGGAAAAGTGGAATGTGTTTACATTACAGTGCTATGATTTCGCCAAACTGCCCATGCTACAGCAATAAAATAATGCTCATAGATATCGGCGCGGATGCTCTTGCAACGCAGCTAAAGCAACGCATCTTACAACTTTACACATAGATGACAAGAAGCCCAGCTGTCGTCAGGGTCGGCCGACCGTGCCGCTTATATCCGTAAGCTAGCGTCCGACTTCCGGTAACAGAAAGAAAGAGTGACGGTGATCATATACTCGCTACGGTGACGCTAATATATCGAACTCTACAATCGACGCTGGGATATGGTGATCTGGTGCGCACAAGTGATGGCTGCAGGCAGCAACTTTACATTTAAAATTGTGGCCAAACCGCAGCAGATAGAAACATGGTTACTATTGTCAGTGCATAAGAACTCGAACATTTTGCGGCTCAGCTTTTGTCGCCTCAGCTTCGGTTGCCAGGTTTAATCGTGCCAAAGACGCCTTACAGCATAGCTGCAGCGGGTCAAAAATTAATGTGCAAAATTGTTTTTGTCAGAACTTCGTCGAATTTCCATTAAAAACTTTAATAATTTTTGGCACGAAGATGGCAAACAGGATAAAGTTATGTAAGGTGCATTCATTTCCACTTAAACTAATTTGCGTTAACGCATGTATTTAGGCTAGTTAAAAACGAAGTTCCTTAATAAAAACTGTTTTAATAAAGACTATTATTATTATTATTATTAGTGATTTCAATCCCGGGATTGAATTCTCGATCCCGGGATTCGGGATTGAGAAATTTGTAATCCCGGGATCTTGGGATCCCGTTTCGGGATTAGCTTACAGAGTGGTCGCCGTTTTGGAGTTAATAGGCCTGTATCATGCATGAGGATGTAGTAGGCCGACCGTACGGAATGTAGCCTATTGCGAGTTTAGGGAGTGACTGTGACTGTGAAACACAAATTACAGTGCACAGAAAAAGTAGGTCTAACGCGCATCAAATATTTTATTCATTAGAGCGCTAGAATTGTTATTTGTGTCATTTAACAGTCCAAAAAATACAATTTTAACTAATTTTTGCAATCTCGAAATTTCTGGATTGGAATAATCAACTAATTATAATACTTTGGATTCGGGATGGGCGAAGACGGCCTATTATCATTTTATATCATCGCGCATGGCGCGGGTTTTGCTAGCTCCGCTTGCTAAGCTTTTGTTATGTTTTATTTGATATTCTATGTTTGTTTATAAATGTTTTTTTTAATGTGTTTTTTTTTTACTTTTTAGGCATACATTGTAGTTATTTGCTGTCCAGCATTAACCATTTTTTTGTACTTTATTTGTACTTGTACTTGTAGTATGATGGGCCGGCAAGCCGTAGCTTTAAATGCCCATATCCTTGGCCCAGAACGCGCTCAGACGGTTCTTAAGAGTTGACTGACGGAGCCTCAGTGACCGACTGAGGAAGCCGGTTCCAGTGTTGGACAACTCGCTGGCTGAAGAACATCTGACACAGCCTTGAATCACTTCGCGAGACATACAAACGCTGGCTGTGTTCTCTTGTGTTGTAAGCATTCGTAGCCGAGGAAAAGAATTGTCTGTAATCAATGTTCTCCCAGTCTACCAATAGCTTGAATATCTCAATCATGTCCCCTCGCAGTCTCGTTTCCTTTAATGTTGTTAATTCCAGTTTCCGCAGCCACTCTTTATAACTGAATTTTCGTAGCTGAGGTACCAGTCTTGTTGCTGTTCTTTGGACTTTTTCAGTGTTTCTATGTCCTTGTGTAGATATGGAGACCATGACTGAATACAGAACTCGAGACGCGGTTTGATATAGGTCTTGTAGATGAGAAGGAAGTCTTCTGCGTCAAGTTTCCTGAAATGCCTTCTGACCATGGCTATGATCCTTCTTGCAGCTGCTGCCAACTTATTACACTGACTGGTTGGTTTGAGGTCTGATCTGGTGACTACTCCCAAGTCTGTCTTTTCCTGAACTGTCTTCAGTGGTACCTTCTGTGTGCCTTCCATCGTGTAATAATCTGTTGGCAAAGAATGTTCGATGTGCATGAGTTTGCACTTTTTTACATTGAACCTAAGCTGCCATTTGTCTGACCAACAGCATACTGAATTCAGGCCCTGTTGCAGAATAGTGCTGTCTGCTACTGTCTTTATTCTGGACCAGAACTTAGTGTCATCAGCGAATATCTTCAACTCATTTCTAATCCAGTCTGGTAGGTCATTAACACAGAGAAGAAATAGAAGAGGTCCAATGATGCTGCCTTGAGGAACTCCACTCATAACTTTCTGCCAATCTGAAAATGTTTCTCTGACCCCAACTGCTGTTGTTCTCAAGACCAAGAAGTTTTTTATCCATGCACTCACTTTTTCCTTGGTACCGAATTCGTTGAGTTTTTCTAACAGCCGCTGATGTGGTACGCTGTCAAATGCTTTTTGGTAGTCAAGAAATATAACATCTAGACCATACCCATCGTCTAGTGCCTGGGTCCAGCTCTCCAGTGTTTCCAGCAGATTAGTGAGGCACGATCGTCCCCTCCGAACCCATACTGTTCTTCACAGAGAAGCTTGTTTGCCTCTAGATGTTTGACAAGTGATTCCTTGATGATGGATTCCATGATTTTGCATGGTACAGATGTAAGCGACACTGGGCAGTAGTTTTCACGGTTCGTTCGGTCTCTCTTCTTGCCAGATGCCAGGATGTTGATGTTTCTGATTGATGTCCTTATTTTCCATTGCCACAGTATTCAGCAGGAGTTTGGCATTTAACGTCCAGATCTAGACATAGATGTACTAGGTACTTTACGTCAAGTATTATAATTAGTTGATTGTTTTAATACTTGCTTTTAATTTTTTTTATTTGCTAATCATTTTTCTCCGGCAGGTTTAGTTTCGGAGTGGTCTGCCATAGCCGGATGCTGCCATAACCAATTGTTGTCATCAATTGCGTATTTTGGTGAGTTCGAGTCTTGACTCATACAATTTTATTCTGCAGTTAATGTCGTAAATTATTATTTTAATGTCATACATTATTATTGGGTTACTTATTATTTGGGTAAGGGACTTAGGATTTATGATTAATATTACAGGTATGGTTACGATTAGATTTAGATAGGGTTAAGGTTAGGGTTAGAGTTCTCTTATTTTAGAGAATTATTTGACTATAGATAAACACTCAAACTACATGTTAACATTGGTGATGTATTTGAGACCACTGGCTGGAGTATGTATACTTGGCGGCCTACTGGCAAGCCTGTGTTATCTTATCTGAGGTTGAGGTTGCTATAGTTGGCTATTTATTGGTCATGAATCAGCCATGATTTACTTCTCTACTGTATGGTTGTTGTTTTGTGCATAATAGAATACCCCACGTGCACATTTATTGAAGTACTGAGTGATTTTAGTGTTTATGTGCAATGTGTGCATTGCGCATAACTATGAATTGTATGAATGACTCGTTTTGTAGGTATTCTTACTTAATGTCTGAGTTAGCCCGAAAACGCTGGCAATTGCTTGGTGAAGTAAGTGTACATCATTTTTACACACGAAAGCAGCTACTGCTTTCAGCGCATCTTAGCCATCGCAATTCTGTCCATCTCTCTATATATGCGTCTGTCTGTCAAACAGGTGGATCAGTCAAAAACGATGCAAGCTACGATCACCAAATCTTCACAAACCGTAAAGCTTTTTCATAAATTCGAAGGGGGTTACCTTGAACAAGGGCGCTAAATGGGACGGGGTGGGCAAAATTTGTGATTTTTGGCCAATAAGTCGCAGTATCTCGGTAATGGTGCGAGATAGGGGCATCATAGGGCCTAGGTTACTATTAATCACTAATAGGAAGTCATACACTGGCTCTCGATTGGCGCCGAATTCAATGACCTTGAATGACCTTGAACGCTAAAATAGGGGGTTTTGTGGATTTTTGGCGATTTCGGGCTGCGACACAAGTCTATGTCATTCACAAGGTGGCGCCACGCTATTATTGTTATGCGATCCAGATAGAGAATTTGGTATTTGTACATTGACTTAGCATGAACACCCCAATTTCCAGCTAAACTACTGAACTGGAACTGCTATAGGCTTTCGCGCGTCTCGTGAGCATTAGCTCAAATTTCTTGTTGTTTATTAGTACAAAAGTGGTACGGTATGGGTACATGCAAAAATGTTGTTTTGATTTTTATATTTGCATATGATGATTATTGTCTGGGTTTGGTATTACTTATACTTTGTGATCATGTTGAAAAATGAGTGTAGTTTGTACACATTTTCAAACATGTCAGGTGTCATCTTATTAATATGAAAAAATTATAAATGATGAATATTTCAGTCAGCAGAAAAAGTTAATGAATAGTTAAATGTTATTTTTGATATAATTTGGAATTTCAGTTAGTCATGCATTATTCCATTTGTTTTTAAATTTTAGTCAATGTACCAGAGAACTTAAGATATGATTAGCTTAAGAGTGAAGACTGTTAAATTTAATTACTTTTGTTGACAACAGGTTTTGTTAAACCGTCGTTACCTAGTGAATGATGAATTGGTCTCAGCATCTGTGAGAAGATTTAGTACATTTGGCCTTTTGTCAGCTGAACCTTGTTCTCTCGATGAAGCATCCAATGATGATGCAGGTTATTATAAAGTGATAAGATTCGATTATTCAGTCTAGTTGACAGTTTTTCATTTAATGCTTCTCCTTGAGCTTTAGTCAGTGCCTGATTTTAGTCAGTGCTTTTACCTTTTTTACTTCTCCACTGCTTTTCTTTCCTGTCTGCTTTCCTATTTTTCTGTTACTTTATTAGTCCACCAGGAAGCGATAGCTTGCGGAAGCGGACTTATTTTTTAGCCCAGATGTTTTATTCATTTATTTTTTTCCAAGCGCGAGATCTCCGAGATGCGTGGGCCGACCGGCGTGAAATTTTGCACGATAGTCAGTACTAGGCCGAATTTTATAATGCCGGTCCAAAATTTTGAAGGGCGCACCCCAAAAAAATTTCAGGGGCCAAAAACATGCAAAATTTAACCCGATTTCGGACGATTTCGAAGTTCGGCGGCGAATATCTCTGAAACGGATGAAGATATTCAAAATTGGATAAATATGTTTTCTACCGCGATTCCTCCCGCATTAGGCGAAACAAGTCCGGTGAAGTTGGTCCAGTGACCCTGGAGATCTAGATGTGGAATCGTACCCACCCAAAGTGCATTTTTCGGAAGACCATATTTCGGCCCCTAGGGGGTGCTGCGCCCCCAAATTTTTACATGCGCTAGAGAATGACCAAGTCTTACTAGCGCACCCCCCACCGGGGA
>Ga0209367_1003881_pt1 | contig 20466 bp, 17 predicted proteins | sample WorMetLIZISLAND2_FD_187412 | JGI IMG/M metagenome (GOLD analysis project Ga0209367, IMG submission 187412) | Marine gutless worms symbiont microbial communities from Max Planck institute for Marine Microbiology, Germany - Olavius geniculatus... ...
GAGCTCTTATAACTTGGGAGTTAGGGGGTGTAGCCCAACGAAACTTTGGCACTTGACGCGGCTCTAGGTTGGGGTGTTAAAGCAGGTACGAAATTTGGGGGCACCGCCCCCTTAAAATTTGGGAGGGCAAAAAACGTCCAAAATTTAGTACGTTTTATGACAACTTTCGAGTTTGACCGCAAATATCTCTAAACTGGATAGAGGTATCGACAAGCGGTAAACGGATTTATCAAATACAGTTAATTCCGCATTGAACAAAAGAAATTGTGTAAATTTCGGTCTTCTATGAACCAAGTTATAAGGGCTCATTTTGACCTACTCTAAGTTGCATTACCTGGAAGACTATATTTTGGCCCCTAGAGGGTGCTGCGCCCCCAAATTTTTACACGCGCTAGAGAATGACCAAGTCTTACTAGCGCACCCCCCACCGGGGATGGGGGCCCCCTTACAACTTTTTTCAAAGGAGAGGTCAAAAATTGGCTAAAATGGAATAAATGAGCCATTATAACTTCGGAGTTAGGGGTGTAGTCCGACGAAACTTTGGCACTTGACGTGCCTTTTGGTGGGAGTGTTAACGCAAGTACAACTTTTGGGGGCACCACCCCCCTTAAAATTTGGGAGGGCAAAAAACGTGCAAAAATCGGTGCGATTTTGACAACTTTTGAGTTTGAGTGCAAATATCTCTGGAAGCGATGAAGATAGCGACAAAATCTAAACAGCGTTGACAAAAATGATCTTTTCGGCGTTGAACAAAAAAAAATTTGTGAAATTCGGTCCACTACGAACAAAGTTATAAGTGCTCATGTTGACCTACCCTAAGTCGACAATGCGCGTTCGGCGTATACCAATGCATTTGAGTTCGGGCCACGTGACTTTGATGCTGGGGAAATTTCCCCCCCTAATTTCCCCTATTCGGACTTAGGGCGCCGGGCGGACTCACGTTGGGCTTTGCCCCAAATTTCTAGTTCCATTAGCACTACATAAAGTATGCTAAAACACATAATAAAGTGCAATTTAGATGTAACTTTTTTGTGAGCTAAATGGTATGTTGGTTTGCATACGTAGCTGGCAGACCACAAACTTCACACTAATTCGGGTTAAATTTACCTTAATTGGACTCAACATTTTGTGAAAAATAGCGAATATGATGTGAGAGTACACATGATTATTTAGCAGCATTCAAACACTCTATAACAAAGGATTTTTGCAGTATTTTATAACACTGCGACATAGATGTTGCTATGGGCGCATTTTATGGCTTGGTTAAAGCGCACATTTGGGTGCTGTGGGCTTGGTATGGTAAGCCAAAATTGCATTACTATGGTTGTAATAGGTTGTGCGCATAGTACGCCTTTGGCAAATACACGGTGTTTCATAAAAAGGCGCCCTTTTTCTTTCTCTCATGATTTACTCAAATGATAATCAATTTGCATGAAATTTTTACCAGTTGTAGATGAAGAAATTCTAATCTAAAATATTTCTACAGAATCCTACAGGATATGGCAGTTGGTTAAATAAATATTCTTTGCTGGCCATGATGTAATGCTGACATCATAATGTGCTGTGAGTAAAAACATGGGCTTGTTGCAACCGGTGCTGTCAGTTGCTGAATAGCTGCTCTGCATCGACGGTGAACTTCACTTGGTTTACTGATGACAAACTGTTGAAGTTTTATCACTGCAGCCACAAAAATGCCTAAAACAATCACTTTCACACATTTGTGGAGATAGCTTTACTTGTACACTTTCCAACAAGACTGTGCACCAGCACACACTGCTTGCGAGATGGTTGAGTCATTTGGATCGCACGACGCCCGATTTCATGCCCCCCATGTTGCTTAGTGCTGATATGATAAGCATTTTTCATCAGTGAACCAGATGAAGTTCACCAATGTTTCATGTGAATATTTTTCTTTCTGCATTTTCTGATGATAAATAGTAGCAGATCATTACAGTGTGATGTATTCCATAGTTGTTGCTAAGTCACCAATTATTCTATTGAATACTGGTGTGCTTTGTAGTTTTAAAGTTTGCGTAGCATTGGGTGCTGAACACGAAGTATACTGATGATGAAGCGTTGTGTAAGTGTTTGCATCTGATGCTGTTAATTGTACAGTGACAGCATAGCATCATTGAGCCAGGCTTGCAGCAGTGGCAACGTGGAAGCAGTTCGAGTGCTACTGAAGCAGGGTGACCTACGCGAAGGTGCTGATGATGGTGAAAGTATACTGTCATTAGCTGCATCGGCCGGCTATTATGAGCTTTGTCAGGTTCTTATTTTACAAGCTTGTTTATTGTTCTCTCTTAGTTCTGTTTATGTGCCTGCTGGTTCTCACGTGATGTGTGGTAATTTTTGTTACAAGATCACTCACTCTGTGCTCAAAATCTGGGTTGAATTCCTTTTTTGGTTTTTGAATGCTAAAGCCCAAATTCCATTACGCTGACTTTGCGACAAAGTCGCGAACTTGTTGCGGACACAAATCATGAAAGTCCGCGACACAAATCATATCACCGACTTTCATGATTTGTGTCCGCGACAAGTTTGCGACTTTGTCGTCGACTTTGTTGCTGGCTTTCCGTGTGCATTGTAACGGACCAAATTCCATTAGAGCGACACAAACGGGTTTGTCGCGGACTTGTCACGGACTTTGTCGCAAACATCTCGACGTGGTTTGTGTCCGTGACTTTGATGATTTGTGTCCGCGGGTAAGTTTCAGTGAAAGACGGCGTAATGGAATTTGGGCTTTGCACCATCCATAGACTGAAACTGAAGAGAATGGTTTCTAAAGAGATTTATACTTGCATAACTTGGGCACAGTTTAATTTGCAAGAGAAATTTGCTAACAGTGTTTCATAATTCCCACTTTTTCTCTAGAACAGGCTGCGTGAGTTATTCAGTGAACGTTCAGAACATTAATATAATATATGACATTGACAGCTGCATATATGCTCTTTACATGAAACGACTGTTTGAAAATTTTGAAATCTTGAGTAGGTTCGGACCAGCCAGCTCCATCAATGTTTTGGCATCGGTTGACCCATTTGATTAATGTTATTGCTGTTATTATTGTTATCATTATTGTTATCATTATTGTCATCATCATAATCATTATCTATACTTAATGTAGATTATTATATTTTGTTTCTTTCTTTGTAATTTTCGTTATTATGTCGAGGATTGCTAATGCACATTTTACTCATGCTGTACGTATTGTGTTATCTTGCAGATGTTAATATCAATGAAGGCCAACATCGAGGACAAAGGAGTGAAAGGCGACTGCACACCGCTGATGGAAGCTGCAAATGCTGGCTATGTAGATATTGTTCAGCTTCTCATTGCCAATGGTGCTGACGTCAACGCCAAGTCAACAGCAGGTGACAATTGTATTTTTGAATATTTCTACGACAAAATGTTTGGAAATTTTAAGTCACTACAAAACAAGTACAGACCAAAACGTTGTGGAAAGTCAAGCAGATTCTTCTAAGATGCTGTAGCCGTACAAAAGCAGTCAGGGCTGTACTTGCAGAAGGGCCCTTTATTGTTGCATGGCATGGGGGTCTCCTCAAAGGTTAATTCCATTGATGTTAAGTCCACGAGGCCAAGCTGGTCTCAGGGCCAATATTTCATCCTCGGCCACAGCCTCAAACATCTGTCCTCGGCCTGTTTTCGAACTTTTTCTTTTGGCTTAGTGAAAATATGTGTATATAATAATGTTGCTCATAAAAACGGTGGAAGCTAGCATCGTGAAATCTTCGCTGTATAAGATTTTGCATTACAGTTTTTACTGTAGAATGTAATCACGAATCACAAATTATTAGCCATGAATTGAAGATGATGGTAACATGACCATAATCATCATTTCTGCGAAATAAAGTACAGCCAGTATTTATTATTTGTATTACAAGATAATATTATAGTAGATCTTTGTTTTGTTGATTGTTCGGGGATGTCTTGTTACCAGCCATTCACACTTGTTAGCCCCTCCCTGCAGCAGGCTACCCCCTGCACGTTGGGTGTATGTCACCCAGTCTCCCCCACTGCCCGGTGGGGTGCAGCATCAAGTGCATCCTTGTAGGAAGACGCCTGTGACGTTGTGCCTGGTGCCTGGGCGTGCACACAGCAGCAGTGGTGGCGGGCGGGTGGGCGGACAGTGGCAGCAGGTGTCAGTAGATATGCTAAGGTCGGTCCATACTGGTCGAGTCCTGGGAAAAAAATTCTTGTGTGGAGAAATAAAATTCTCAAAAGTTAACATCTGTACTAATTCAGCCTTGGTTTTCGTGCACCCTTTTTTAAAAGTCTCTCGGTTAGCAGCCATTGGAGCCAAATACAATTTTGCTGCATGTCACATGGTCTTCAGACAGTCTAATAGCTTCATGCAGAGTCAGTTTAGTCCAAGCAGTGATATTGTCTGTTCCCCTCTTCAGAACTTTTTCAATGCAGTACCCCATTGAATGAGCCCAGCATTACTTTAATACTAGTCAGTCGGCCATTTGGTGTCTGACACATTTTCATGCATGCTGGAGTGAAACAAATTCGCATCCCATTTATCTTGTCTGTTAGGAAGGTGTAAAAAATACGGGGATAGTGCAGTGTGCCACTTTATGCTCCAGCTATAGCTCATTGCTGCTAACTAGGAAGGGATGGCCAAGCTGAGTTGGCTGGTTACATACTGAGATGGTTTGACCATCTTTCAATGGTCACCCATTCAAGTAACGTTGTACACTGAACACAACACATTAAAGACTACACTCGAAGGCTGAGTGCAGTAGTGTGTGAATGTATGCGTGTCTTTGTCTGTGTGTATGTTACAGGCAACACGGCGCTGCACTACGCAGCTTGCAGCGGATATGAGGATGTGGTCCGTGCTTTGGTCCAGGCCGGCGCTCATGTTGAAGATCATAATGAGAATGGACACACTCCTCTTATGGAAGCTGCCAGTGCTGGTTATGTCAGCGTCGCTAAGATATTTTTATCGGCCGGAGCAGGCATCAACACGCATTCTAATGAGTTCAAAGAGAGTGCATTGACACTTGCCTGCTACAAAGGTGAATTGCTTTGTTTGGTTTAATCATTATTTTTCACTGATTGTCTCTGCATCATTTATATTAATTTTTTTCTGTAAATTAAGAACTGGGGGCAATTGTTAATATTTTCATCTGCAACAAGCATGCCCACAGATACAGAATAGAAGTGTTTGTAATGTCTGAAGTATGATGTATAACTCCTTGTGGATCCGATCCACATGATTTAGCCACAAGTAGTGTGCACTAGATGCATTCACATATTAGGTCTGTGAGATTTAGAAAAATGCAAGTGATGTTTGGTGTTGGAAGCAATGGAAGTGTGTGTAATGAAAAATTACTTTGTCTGCAGTTAGTTGCAAATGGTATGTGTTGTTAGCTGATAGGTGTAATGTATTATGTGCTGACTTAGTACCAGAGAGATTAAATAGGGCATTGGTAGATGTTGATAATCTGTTTATAATACATTCGTTCTGCTGATACAGTTTGACCGTATTGCGTCATGCAAATTTTGGGGTTGGCGATGGCAGGACGTTGGCATTGGCACAGTTGGATACTGGCATTGGTCAGTTCAGATAGGCTGTCAGTAGTAAGCATATCGCTGAGTGAAACGTTTTGGCTGCAATTCGCAATGCAAATATTTGGGGTGCAGACAGTACTCCCGTGTGGGGGAAATGTGGCGTAGTGGAGGATCCGAGTTGGTACCACAGGGTAGCCGTCGAGCAATTTTGTTTACTTGTTAAATATTAAATACTAAATATTAAATATTAAATACTTGTTGAATATTGCCTGTTTGTAGTTAGCTGCAAATGGTATGCGATATGTTGACTGACATTAGCGTACTGTGTCCTGCTTGAAGGTCATCTAGAGATGGTGAAGTTTCTGCTGGAAGCCGGAGCTGATCAGGAGCACAAGACTGATGAGATGCACACAGCGCTGATGGAGGCGTCAATGGATGGACATGTTGAGGTCGCCAGGCTGCTCCTTGATCATGGTGCTCAGGTGGATTCGCTGGTCATTGCTTTTCAGCATTGAAATGTTCTAGTTTTATTAACAACGATGTATTTTGTACTTTTTGTGTGTGTTTGAGAGTTTATGTGTAAACTTTTGTTGTTGTTTGACAGTGTTTGAGTTGGGTCATTTGCAGAGTGCAGGTGGCAGGTGACACTGTGATTTTAAGTGGCAGGCGATGCTTTGTAGGTGTGAGATGGTTTCCCAGGAAGAGCCATAAGCACTGAACTTCTGACTAAATTATCAGCGAAGATTTGAAATGTCCAATTTAAGTCTATCTTACGTAATGTGGCTAGCATGTAAAACTGTCTTGGTTTCTATTTTTTTGGTTTGTATTTTTGACACCAAGTTGCATCTTTATTAAAGCTTTTTAAAGTGTCTGAACGATAAAATTTTCACAAGAAGTTGTTTGTTGTTTCCAGTGTGCTTAAATTGAAAAGTTGACAGTACATTGTTTTGAAGTAATTTTGCTGTAGAATGAACAAGACGCATTGTCTCACTGCTGCAGGTGAACATGCCGGCCGACAGTTTTGAGTCGCCATTGACGCTGGCAGCTTGTGGAGGCCATGTGGAGTTGGCAAACTTGCTGATTGAGCGTGGTGCAAACCTCGAGGAGGCAAATGATGAAGGGTACACGCCACTGATGGAAGCAGCTCGTGAAGGACACGAAGAGATGGTTGCACTTCTCCTTGCTCACGGTCTGTTCTCACATCTCACCAACTTTTTTCTACTGTAATACATTCGTTTGTTGATGTAATTAAAGTTCACAATTGAATTTTTTTAGGAGTAGGTGGTATGGTATATCAATTAGTGTACCATAGGTGACTGTTCCTGCTTTCGTAGTGTTCTGTCTAGACAGCCACCCATTGTGGATGGGCACGGTTAGTATCAGCAATAGGTGGGGCGTAAACGGGCTTACTGGATACTGTGCTACCCTCGCATCCATGGTCTTGCAGTGTAAGTGGTGCAGTTAAAAAAGAATAATAACAGGAGGCTGTGTTTGTGATGATTCAAGGCCTGCTTATGTGTATTATTCATCGAAACAGTATTAAGTAATAATTCGTCAAATTTCAACCTTTATTTTCTGATCTTTGACCTTTCAGCAACTGCTGTTGCATTTTTTTGTGCAGAAATGTCAACAAGTCAGTGAATATGTGTTGTAATTTTATGAATTCATGTATGTTAACCATTTGTGTGAATTTGTCGGCTGATGTGACAAGTGTTGCTGTTGCTGCTGCTGTCAGGTGCTGACATCAATGCACAGACAGATGAGACGCAGGAGACTGCCTTGACTCTGGCCTGCTGCGGTGGCTTTCTTGAAGTTGCCGATTTCTTGATAAAAGCTGCAGCCGACATTGAACTTGGGTGTTCCACGCCGCTGATGGAAGCCGCACAAGAAGGACATCTCGAGCTTGTCAAGTATCTTCTCAAAGCCGGTGTGTATAGTTTACGTCTAGTCTTACTTACAACAATTTGAAGTATTTGTAACTGGTTGATTAGCTTTTGTGATGTAGGCATATGGAATGAGGATAGACTATTGCCGCATCCTGTCAGCTATTGGCGTGTCAAATGAAGTTAACGTCCAGTGGATACTGGCACACATAGGCCTGGAAGGAAATGCAGCAGCCGACCAAGAAGCCAAGCGAGGGAGCATGCTTCCGCAGTCCTATGGACCTTACTTAGCCACCAAAGCTCTTAGATGGCACCAACGGAGTATCGCTGAGGATAGGTACCTTAGCGATCCACATGCCACGGTCCACAGAGCATTCACAGGCAGTCAACACTGCTACCAGCGTTGGCAACGGGATTGGTCCAGAGACCAGTGCATCATGGTGGCACAAGTATGCACTGGCCATTCTCCGTTGGCAGCAGCTTACCTGCACGGTATCGGGCGCCGGGAGTCGGCCATCTGCCAACAGTGTCAAGGCGCCGAAGAAACATTTGAACATCTGGTGTTTCAATGTCCGGCCCACGATCAGGCCAGGAGGGACACGTGGCCTGGAGACTTTTTACAACAGATCCGTGACGCCTCTGGAGCTACCTAGAACAGATTGGGGTGGGCCCCCCTGACCGGGAATGAGAGAGAGAGAGGATAGGCATCTCAAGACCTTCCTGTTTTGTCTCTCCTGTTCACACCTAGTTACCTGATACTTTTCTGATGTGATTCTAGAAATAATGCTTATTATATAGGCTACATTAACCCCTTTTGTGATAGCTGCCTGGAAGCACTGTTATTAATGTTAACACAGGCCCCCTGCAGAACTGTCTCTGAGAGATACTAGGTGTTGTCATCTGCAACAAGAGATGCTGCTCATAAACTCATGAACTTTTTCGTCAGACTTGCTTGAAACAGTCTGACGTGTTGATGCTGTAGCTCGCGTGGTGACCGGCAACTGGTTCCACAGCTCTGGAGTGTGGACCAGTCATAGCAAAGGTTCACCGGCAAATCAGTTTGTAGCAACGCATGGTACTCAAGAGTCACCATCAGTAATGCAGCGACAGCTAGACAAGTTTTCAGTTTAGGCTAAGAAGGTGACAAAGAGCTGTGTAACTTCAGCTGGATGAGGATGATGATGATGATTTTGCAGCATTATATTTTGTTAGCTGAGCACGTGAATAAGTACTTGGCAGCTGGTGAGGCTGTGTTTGCGCTCTCAAAGGTCTGCATGCTGACTGAGCTCATCATGTCTGTACTGCCAGGTGCCAACATTCACGCTCGCACGCAGTCCGGTGACACGGCGTTCACGTACGCATGTGAGAATGGACACACAGATGTAGCGGAAGTTCTGCTGGAGCATGGTGCCGAGCTGGTAAGCCTTGCTGCTCTTCGATGTCATGGCTGAGTTAGAGTGAATGGACTTGATGGACGATACACACACTGGGTTTCCATGGGTCCAGAAAAGTCCTGAATTTGCAGTTTTCAACGATCAGAAACCAAAAAGTCATGAAATTGTTCACAGGTGCTGAAGAAGTGTTGAAAAATTTTGAATTTGGCTAGTTTCTCCTTGAAAAACAAGTATTGGAATCATTTTTTAAAGATAATTTCTCTTAAGTTACATTAGAATCTTCGATGTATTTTTGCATATTTTAGTGAATGTTTGATAGTGATATGTTGCACTTGATTTTTTGCTAAAATCACCTACATGGTCATATTTGACTGGTAGAATATGTCGTGAAAAACTCAAAAACTGCATTGATACTGAAAAGGTCCTTTATTATGCTGTTACGGTGAGAGCCATGCTCACAGTGAACATGGAATTTGCTGTTTTATGTTGGTTCCTGGGTGCTATAGAACAGACCCAATTAGTTTCCTGGCTGGATTTCATACAAGGCACCTAAATGAGAATTTTATTGTTTTTGTATTCATAGTTAACATTGTGCATAAGGGAAATATTTTGATTGTTTAATATTATTTTTGTGCTTGTGTAGTTTATTAGTCAACCATACTTAAGTAACAGTCGACCTATTGGCATGAGTTGTCGTCCATCGTCTGCCTGTAATGGGTGTATTGTGGCTAAGGGATAGGGCATATGGGAAAACTTTTTTACCCGAATAATTAGCCATGGGTCTTGAACTTTTGCATTCAAAATTTCAGTCATCTACTCCAAGGCGAACATTTTCAAACTAGGGGTTGAATGAAGGAAGGTAGGGAAAATGTGCATTTTTCAACGGAAAACTGGCTATACCTCGGAAACTGTTAGAGATACAGCATAGGTTACTAATTATAATCACTAATAGGAAGTCGCATACGCCATGTCAGATTAGATGGGAATCACTGACCTTGGATGACCTTGAAGGGTGATATAGCACTATGCAATTCCAATCGTGCAGTATTATGGCTAAACGGTAAGTCGTAGTAGATCTGCGATGGTACCATCAGATAGGCTGTCAACAGTAACCACTAACCATGTGTCCATCTGCAGCGGTTTGGCTGCAATTTTGAATGGAATGTTTAAAGCTATAAGTGGCCCTATCTCAGAAATGGTGAGAGATACAGCCTAGGTTACTATTAATCACTAATAGGAACGCGCTTATCGGCTTTCAAGTGACATGAAAATCATTCAATTTGAATGACCTTGAAGGTCAGTACTGCAACAGGAACTGTATAGGCTTTAGCATGTCTTCCAGAGCAAAGCATTTTTATTGTGAGAAATATTTGCAAAACCTGCGTTTGATATCTTTCTTGTTCATTTACTCTGTAAAGGTTTATATCACCTGTCTGGAACAATAGCCATTTATGTCGCTTGGCGAAATGATTCTGTGCGATGTCTGTTATACTAGCATTTATTGTAGCTTTCAAGACAGCGTTTCGTTAACATAACATGTGTGGAACTGTCTCACCTCTGACACATCGCTTTCTCTTCGTGACCGGAATTCGGATGCTGATCTTAGGACGTAGGTGATATGGTCAGCTTTTCCTAGCAATAGCTGGGCTTCTTGTTATTATTATCTGGATGTCTGTGTTCTTTCATGTGGTTTACTTACTGTCTGTTAACCGTATGTCAGGAACATGAAGCAGAAGGTGGTCGAACATCACTAATGAAGGCTGCTCGAGTTGGTCATCTTTGCACCGTTCAGTATCTCATCAGTCAAGGTAATTAGGCTGCTCATACATTAGTAATGGGAGGCTTTATATTTTCACTCCTTTTATTTTTAGTCCGCCCGGAAGCGATAGCTTGTGGAGCGGACTTATGTTTTAGCCCAGATGTTTTTTTTTATTTATTTTTTTTCCGAGCACGAGATCTCCGAGATGCATGGGCCGACCGGCTTGAAATTTTGCACGATGGTCAGTACTATGCCCTATTTTATAATGTCGGTCCAAAATTTTGGGGGACACACCCCAAAAAAATTTCAGGGGCGAAAAACATGCAAAATTTGGCCCGATTTTGGACGACTTCGAAGTTCGGCTGCAAATATCTCCAAAACGGATGAAGATATTCAAAATCGGATTTTTATTCCGTCTACCGCGATTCCTCCTGCGTTAGGCGAAACAAGTCCGGTGAAGTTTGGTCCAGTGACCTTGGAGATCTCGATGTTGAATCGTACCCACCCAAAGCGCATTTTTCGGAAGACCCTATCTCGGCCCCTAGAGGGTGCTGCGCCCCCAAATTTTTACACGCGCTAGAGAATGACCAAGTTTTACTAGCACACCCCCCACCGGGGGTGGGGGCCCCCCTTACAACTTTTTTCAAAGGGGGTCAAAAATTGGCTTAAAATGCAATAAATTGGCGCTTATAACTTCCGAGTTAGGGGGTGTAGCCTGACGAATCTTTGGCGCTTGACGTGTTTCTAGGTGAGGGTGTTAACGCAAATACAACTTTTGGGGGCACCGCCCCCTTAAAATTTGGGAGGGCAAAAAATGTGCAAAAATTGGTGCAATTTACGACAACTTTTGAGTTTAGGCACAAATATCTCTGGAACCGATGAAGATAACGAGAGAGAGCGATCCTTTCGGCGTTGGACAAAAAAATAATTTGTGAAATTCCGTCCACTACGAACCAAGTTATAAGCGCTCGTTTTGACCTACCCTAAGTCGCATTTTTCGGAAGACCATATTTCGGCCCCTAGGGGGTGCTGCGCCCCCAAATTTTTACACGCGCTAGAGAATGACCAACTCTTACTAGCGCACCCCCACCGGGGACGGCGGCCCCCTTACAACTTTTTTTCAAAGGGGGTCAAGAATTGGCTTAAAAAGTAATAAATTAGCGCTTATAACTTCGGAGTTAGGGGGTGTAGCTCGACGAAACTTTGGCAATTGACGTGTCTCTATGTTGGGGTGTTAACGCAAGTACAAATTTTGGGGGCAGCGCCCCCTTAAAATTTGGGAGGGCAAAAAATGTTCAAAAATCGGTGCGATTTACGACAACTTTAGAGTTTGAGCGCAAATATTTCTGGAACCGATGAACGTAATGACATACTCGTAATCTAAATGGCGTTGACGAGAGCAATCCTTTCGGTGTTGAACAAAAAAAATTTGTGAAATTCCGTCCACCACGAACCAAGTTATAAGCGCTAATGTTGACCTACCCTAAGTCGACAATGCGCGTTCGGTGTATGCCAATGCATTTGAGTTTGGGCTACGTGACTGATGCCGGGGAAATTTTACTCACCTAATTTTCCCCCAGTCGGACTTAGGGCGCTGGGCGGAAACGTTGGGCTTTGCCCCAAATTTCTAGTTTTTTAAAAATTTTTTTATTTTCAATTGTTCCTTTGAAACCAGACTAAAACCAAAATTGGGGGAACAATGATCTTTTTCTGGAAAGAATTGAGGCCAAATTTCAGCCAGATCTGTTGAGAGTTTTTTTGTCACGAGTAGCAAAATAGGCATATTTGGCATGTTGGTGAAAGTGCACTAGCTTATATATACCTATTTACTAGGTGGTGTCATTGTGTAATTCATGGTTTCTACGGTAGGGGAAGTCAGGGAAAGTCGGGGAATTTTAAGAAGTCAGGGGTAAGTCGGGAAAAAATCAAAGGATCAGGGAAAGTGATTCAGTTTTTCATTCCAAAGTCAGGGAAAAAATCATTGAATGAGGGAAAGTCAGGGAAAATCAAAATACCAGGGTGCAAATGTTATCAAAGATGCAGGAAAAAATTTTGAACTCTTGTACACAGACTGTGTACAAGAGTTCAAAATTTTTTCTGCTTGCTTCGGGCACAGATTATTTGTACCTTCACTTTTAAATTTGTTTCACCACCTTTGTTTTTAGTGTGATTGCAAGCCATTGAAAACCGACATTGGTATTTTGCGTGAACAAATTAGTCCGGGAAAACGATTCATTTTGTCCTGGAAAGTCAGGGAAAATGAATTCTGCACAGTAGTAGGAGCCACGGTAATTGGTCGATAAATACAGGTCAGCACTGCATGTTTTGTGTAGACTAATGCAATTGCGTTCATGCTACATGACGTTGCTGCAAGAGGAATTTCGATCCCCAAATTTTTCTCCTAGTCATTGGGCTATGCTCCAGATTTTTAGTTGCAACCAAATCTTGATAAGTTATCAACCACATATTCGGTCAATACTGTTCAGTATTGCCATTAAAGTGCTTCAGACGTGACTACGCTAGGTTGATGGGAATAGCATCTGGACTTTCAAGGTCTGCTCCGAATTTAGTACCCAGCGATGCGTCCCAGCCTTAATTAGTATGAAAATTGCCTAGTTGAATGAAACTTGAAAATACTTGTTATGAGAAGTGCGCACATGTAATTGGTGTAGAATTTTCAGTGTTGTGTTGATAAGACACTCCGGGATATTTCGGCTGGAAAATAAAAATGGTGACACTGAAAACACTGAATTACCGACAAAGCCGAAAAAACCATTGTACTTTGTGCGAAAAGGTAGTTGTTGCAGATGAATGCTAAAATGATATTTTTTATAATAATAATAGTAATAAGTGAACATTTATATAGCACACTGTCACTTCAAAGAAATTTCTAGTGCGCTGGTCGTGTGGTTGTTATTTGCATGTTGAACTTTATTGATGCTGGCATGCCTGTGCTAAGTTGATGGTAATTTATCATGTGTACTATGCAGGTGCCGATGTGAACAAGGCAACGACAAACCATGATCACACCGTGCTGTCACTGGCGTGTGCTGGAGGTCACATTGGTGTTGTTGAGTTATTGCTGAAACACGGTGCTAATGTCATGCAGAAACTCAAGGTATATAACTGCACATCATGTACATTTACAAAATACATTTTTAAAGAAAAATTTTGTTGCTTATTACACTGACAGAACGATGATGCACATGTAGAGGGGGCACTCAAAGCGTGAGGTGTGGAGGGGGTTGTCCCCATTGGAAAGGGGTCTGTGCTCTCTCCCCAGAAATTTTTTTTCTATTTGTTAAATGTGAATGTGGTATGTTCAGGTGCATTTTCGACATCATTTTGAGGAACAATGGCTTAAAAGTTAGATGATTGTCTTTTCTGATCTCCTACTGCTGCTGTGGCTATGCCAGTGTTTTATTTTGGAGCCATCCCAACTGGCAACTTTGTTGTTTTCCCCTTCTGTCTGTCTTCTGTCTATATACTAATTACTAAAGAGTGACATGGGGATGGGTATGATTACCGTGCAAACACGGTAATTACTGCGGTGATAGAATTTGTGGTATACCAACGGTAATGGGGACAACTACAACGTTCGTCTACAGTAATAATTGCTGTAAAAATACATGTGGGAATAATACATTTTAATAAATAACCCTGGTACATTGCATGGCATGTTTCAAAATGTGGGTAATTTGTGTTATGTACACTGATAGCGTGGGTGTTGTAGAATGTTATTAATTTGCAGTACATTAGTAACCAAGAGTAGTAAAATGTACAGATTGTTAGCAGCAATTATTTTCATCAACATAACGATGGGGATGTGGATGGGGACAAAATGTGTGGGGATGGGGATGTTACTTCATCCCCATGTCACTCTCAGCCTATGCTATAAAAACCAAAATTCGTCTGAAGGAGTACAGGAGTAACCAATATGCCAATTTTCAGCTAAAAAGGTTGTAGGTCAAAGGTCACCAGATGTCATAAACCTCCAGATAATGACAGGTCTCTTGTGCAGATGTTTACTTATTGCTCACTCTGCTGCCACACTCATAGCAACAGCACACCAGTACAAAAATTCATTTCTGTTTTTAATTTAAAATAAGTAAGAGCTGTGTGTGCATAGCCAGTCGGACAACCACATATGATGTTTGCACATTTGCACTGAGGAAGCATCTTTGTTTGTTTTTGACAGACTTTTATTTGATCAGATCAACCTTTCGGAAAGTGTTTTGGTTTAGCTGCATTTAGCTCGATACGTTCAGTGTCACTGACAGGCTGGCTGCACCATGCCAAGACATTCAAACCGCTTGTAAGATTATGAAATGTGCACACCATTATTTTATATCCAGGCTGGTGTAGGATAGTAGTAAATAGATTATATTACCCATTTGTAATGCTTGCTTGCTTCCTAAGCATCAGCCAGAAGGCTGGAACATTGCCAGAATTAAATGTTTGCAGAATTGCAAAATCCGTGCATCACTAATTTAACCGTCAGTTACAGGAGTTACAAGTAATGAGCCGTGTTATGGGCTTGTGAACGTTGATTTTGAGCAAGAAAAGTCGGATTTCTCATGTGAGAATTAGTATCGACATACTGAAAACCACAAGTGTGGTTGTAGTTTAGCAGAGAGACTACGTTGAACGTTAAAGGAGCTTTTTGATTCGAAATGTGACATTTGGGCCGAGCGTACGTGAATATAAACCTTCACTGACTGGGCAGGAAGGTGTTGTCGACAACCGTGAATTTCTGGGTAATTCCGGGACAACGTAGAGTTCATCATCGGCCAACTGCAGCTGACTTTAGCAGATTCATTTACGTCGTTCTACCGCAGTAGAAGCTGGGAGAATTTGAATCGACGAGCAGCCATTCCATTCATCAGCGAATCAGACGTATGCATTTGCTAGCTTGCTTTGCCGCAATAAAGAACGATTAAATGACTACATTGCCAGCCATTGTACATATGAATGTGTTGGTAGTTGTGTGGTTGAACAATTATTACGTATTATTTTGTGTTGTCGCAATATATTATTTTAAAACATCAACTGGCCGTTTGTTGTCATCGCCATTGGCAGCTTGAATCCTACGGTTTATCAGCTAAATAATTCAATTCTAGCCATTTCATAGCAACCGTTCTAAGTCTGCACCACTGTCAGCTAGAACTAATAGATTTCAAAATTTTTTTATTCCTTACTGTTTGGGATATTTTGATTAGGTCAAGTATTGCTTTTGTCTGACTGGCAGCATTCCGAATGAATGTTTACGCATCAGCATCAGAGACATCTCATAATCACTGTAATCACTATATATCATTGTGACTGACTATGGCTATTGTTTTATTCTCTGCTGTTATGTCACAGTATGATTTTTTTTATTGCATTGTATATACTGTATGTATTAATGTAATGTTTATGTATGTATGTATGCATGTATTTGTGCTCTGCCAATCCAGTCACTGTCACTGGCTGCCAGTAATAAAAAGTTGCTTGCAGTAAGTATCTTGTAAATGTGTGATACAGGATGGCTCAACAATGTTGATTGAGGCAGCTAAAGGTGGCCATGCAAACGTTGTCAATCTGCTGCTCGACTGGTCGGCGAATGTGGCCGATTCACAGACTTCTATTTCACCGGTTGAACCATGCCAGACTTCTCCATCCCAACTCTATCCACTCGACTTTGAGCAGGTAACCATCCACTGCTGTTAATTATTGGCATCTTGGAATTCTTGGATTAAGCCTTAGTTGCCTGTCAAATCGTTTAAAGTCTCACTGTCTGCGTACGAAGGCCAGGAAATGAGACGTTGCGGTCACACACTTGAAGCAGAATCAGGAGGAAAGGAGCAAGCATGTGCATAGCTAATCTTACGAGTGCAAATGTATTTGCGTCATTGTCATAGATTTCTTTTGCAAGCACCAATGTCAATGCTGAAAACCTGTTTTATACAATGTAAAAATTGTAAGTGTGTTTTAGATGACGAAAGTGTACTGAATAAATGAGAAAAACATGAATTAAATAATAATTTATGACATTAATTGCAGGAAAAACTTTGTCTGAGTCAAGGGCCATTACCTCTAATTCTACCTCGAGCGACCCATGGGAACGACATTTGTGGAATTTGACCAAAAATTAATAGAAGTGTAGTGAGTAAGTAGCAGTTTATAGTGCCAAAATCTTGCCAGAGAATCAGGGCGCATTAGTAGTAGTGGTGGTAGTAATGTTTAAATTACTTCACTTGGTGGAGATAAGCGCTGTCACGAGCACCTTCTACAGTGTAGTTTCTTCTGTAATTTTCAGGTTAGGTTATGTTTAAAAAAAATGACTAGTTGGAAATTATTAGGGTCAGACATTTTACAGGCTGGATAATTACTTTGTCACTCTTCCAAATACAGCAAAACACTGAGATCTAGTATACGTAACTGGCTGAGGATATTAAGTGTAATTTGTCACAGATTACAGTTTTTTGCAATGTAGAGTATGATATATTAAAGGTTTATTTATTTTTATTTTAATATTTGTTTTAATATGTAATAAACACTTGCAACAAATGTGCAAGAACAATGACATAGGAAAACAGTAAAGAAAAAAACTACAAGCATTACTAAGATAGACAAAAGGAACACAGAAAATACATGCTAAACATAGGAAAAGAATGAAAAAAAGTGGAAACATTACGTTGTGTCCTCTCTCACTGTGTTATGAACTGGATTTCATGGTGTTGTTGCTACTGCATTATATTTTTTTCATAGAAAATTGTACTGCTATTGCTTTCATATTACAGATGTTTATTATGCTTACCATGGAAAGCTGTTATAGCATTTGAATGAAGCTTGTGTGCTAGTAGTATGATTTTTTGTTCTTCTGGCAATGGCAGGTTGTTTGACATTTTTGTTTCTGCTGGCTTTTTTTTCCAGTTTATATTCAGTGTCTTTGTTTATGATGCCACTTAGCATTTACATTTTCGTTTGCTCTTTGCTTTGCCCAGCATCGTGCTCTCCATTACGTTGTGTCCTCTCTATCTGTGTTTGCACTCCAGTTTTTTTTTGCACTATTTGCAGGACTTCATCGTTTGTTGCCTTTTCTATCCAACTTCTCTTTCTCTTACAGCCTCACATTTTAAAAGCTGGTAGTCTTTCTCTGAATGGCCTATTTTGGGCAGATGTGTGATTAAAAAACTACTCTGTCAGCCAGTTCATCACTGCGAAGAGCAACGATATGACGTGATGATTGTTGCAGATGGAGCAAGTGGCATTGCAGAAGCTTGGTAATATTGTAACGCCTGCGCAGACTGCTGTTGTCTCATTCCCAGCTGTGTCCGCCGCCGCTGCTGCTGCACATGGCCTCGATGCAACGTCCTACATCGGTCTTGTACAGCCACCCAGCTTCAACGCGTCATCACTGACCGCTGCTTTACCTAGTGCTGAAGGCTACACGTGGGTAACAGCGGACAATACGCAGTTCACGGGACTAGCTGCAGCTACGTCGGATCATGCCAGCTGCTGCCGGTTTGGTTAGTGTTGTCACTCATACTTCCTTTGCTGTTGTCTAGATTAAGTTGAATGGAAGCATCCGCGGAAGCAGCATTTGTGAAAACCAGTTCATTATGTGTCGGTAATTTAGCACATTAATTTTGCACATTGGACACTGATGTTCACTTTTCATATGGTCAGTGATAATAAAATTTAATAAGCTATAAGAATTCATCAGCCTTTGGAGCAGGACGTTTGGGCGTGACCATTTCGGCGCTGTGTCGTGTCATTGCCGTTAACGTATTGAACTAGTTTATTAGTTTATTATGTGTGTGTTGGAATGCGAATGGTTGCAGCTTCTTTCACGCATTTACAATAGGCCTATTAACATTCATTCAAACATTGATTAGCAGCCTGCTTGTCCCTAACAAGTAGTAGGCCTATCGAAATAGAACAGCGTACTAACTGTTATCTCCGTCACCATCAGTCCGTCATAGGGATTTTGCAGTACGCTGTGCTGCAAAATCTAGCAGCCTAATAGTGAACGCTGACGTAGTATAAGCAGGTATTAACTCAGGTAAACAATAAACAGTTTGACAAATCATAACAAGTATAATTTCATAAAATAAAACAAAACGTACAACGCCTACATTAGTAAACACTCAAGTAGTATAGGCCTTAAAAAGCGTAGTTGAATTTATCATGTGAAGCAATAAGCATACATTAATTCACATGGAGAACAATGACTACATAAGATGGAGAGATGGAGATGGCACTAAAGCAGCACAGCGCCAAAACGTCCGACGCTCAAACGTCCTAGCGCCCAGACGGTCACGCCCAAATGTCACGTACCGTCAGCCTTATATTTCCCTATCTAAGTTTAGTAGTTTGACAAATTTTTATAGCTTAGTTACGGTTTTTCAGGTGATGAGTTTAGGGAAAGATAGGTGATAGAAATACATGGTTTGCACTTCTACCAAACATGGTTTAAACCAGGGTTTAAACCAGTCTGGCAGAAGCTATTTTCTGCCAGCTTTTGTTGAAGTAAATTTTATTTTAATGTTCAAACCACTGGCATGACGAAAACAGGTTTCTGTTGGCAGAAATGCAGCCCTGTGATAGAATGCTGTGCAATGCAGTGATGTTGACAGTTGTGCTTTGTTTGTCGTTGTTAGCAGCGGATGGTGGAGCAGTAAAACTAACCAGCGAGGAAGCTGCAGGCCAGGCTGCTGCAGCCAGTGCTGAGGACTTGGCGCACGAGTTACAGAAACAATGCAGTCTAGTGTCAGCAGCTGCTGCATCTTCACAGGTGATTATATCACACACTAGAAAGTAGGGCTGCAAAAATTAACTATGAGTTAATCGATTAGTCGTTTAAAAAACTAATAGTTTAAAATTTCTTCAATGGATTAAAATTTGATTAATGATTTTGTACTTCTTAGCAGCCTAAAAGGACTGCTGATCATCGCTTGTAATCTTGTTTTATGTCACGTGAGAGACGTCATCAAGGTTTTTACTTTTATGATGTTAGTTTAACAGTCTGCACTTTGTACTTTTTTTGATTTTGCTTTAGTTGGCAAAAGATAATGATAACCAGCCATTTGCAGCCTTACTTAAAGCACTCTTGATTTGTATTGTAGCGTAGGTTTGTTTTTTTTGCTGTCATTGGTCGTATTAATAACTGCTTGAGGAAAGTAGGACAAAAGTGGGTTAAGCACCCACCACTTTTCTGGGGTACCGAACTTGGTCAGGAGCATAGCCCTCAAGTACAGTTTGTGAATATTGATGGAACACCATCCCCCAACTTATTGTGAGGTAATTTACCTGTCCAAAAACATTCAGCTACTAACCAGGCACGCCAGGTATATAGCAACTACCATATTTCTTCTAAGAATTTACCTGGCTATTAATATGTAAATAAACGAAACACAGCCATTGTTTCAATTTGTTTGCAGTAAATCGAACTAAATACTGGTATATGGTCGGCTATCAAATTATTGGAATCAGGTACTTGAATTAATAAGAATAAAAAAGTTATTATTAGTTTAAAGTCCAAGTTGCATGAAAAAAGATGATATTGGCTTTATATATGTAGAATGTAACACTAATTAATAATACACTGATCCATTGAAATGAAAACATTACTTTAAAGTAATTTTCAGAGAAATATGTTGTGCCAGGCGAACACACCTGAACGTATCACAATAACTGATGACGTCACTCACAGGACGCTTTGTTGACACACTGATATTCGCATTGAAAACTTAGTAAATCCATCAGTTTTACTCAGAATAATGTTGGAATTATAGTACAATTATAGTACAATTAATGACATATAAGTGACATTAGAAATGATGTCATTGTTTATTTGTTCACTATTAGAGGTGTGCAATTTGTAAAATTAATGATGTGCTGGAAT
>Ga0209367_1003882_pt1 | contig 20465 bp, 12 predicted proteins | sample WorMetLIZISLAND2_FD_187412 | JGI IMG/M metagenome (GOLD analysis project Ga0209367, IMG submission 187412) | Marine gutless worms symbiont microbial communities from Max Planck institute for Marine Microbiology, Germany - Olavius geniculatus... ...
GGTTCTGATTCTGCGGGGGGTCGAATTTTTGGCTTTCCCATAAGAAAGAGAAGTCGCCGTTAACACAGGGCTTGAACTGCCGTTCAGCCTGTGATATGCCTCATTGTGATGGAAACATTACAGCAATACAGCCGATAAAGACCGGTTTTACACAGATCTTAATAGCAAACGTTTACAGTCTGATATGCATGCACCATGCACCTATCTACAACATGTGACGGACATGTTGAATTCTACCGATGTGGTAGGTACACTGTACATTGCTCATTGCCACTGCATCTCAGTGCATGTAGAATGGTCTGATCTTCATTTCGGAAAATCTGTTGGAATAGAAGTGTCCTTTGAAGGTCTCCCACTCTATGCCCACTCTACGTTTTCCATTTTTTCCTTTATTCTTTTTCAGGTATCGTCCGTTGAGGTTTGATTTGCAGCATTGGTTGTACCACCATGCGCCATGACACTGGTGTGCACACTTCTTCTTCTTATGACTGTCATTGTCTTGGTCTCTGGTGCTGAACTTTTGTCCGAGATGAAACGTCAGAGAATCACCTTCAGACACCACAAACAAACATGCAGAATACATATGTGGGAAAGTCAGTTACGTTTTTGACAGAGGATAAGAATTCAAGTAGCTTGCTGTGCTTGTCTGTCTCTCTTTCCAGTGGTGTATAGGGCAGAGTTCTGGTTCAAATGAATGGCACATTTTAAAGCCTAAAAGAACGCTTTTGAATTACAATATTTTCATGGATCACAAGTTCTTGACACAGAAAAATTTGCAGCTTTGTGAAACTGTTTTTTATGTCTTGTAAAACAAGTTTTTTTACTGAAGAAATGTGTGGTAGGGAACTGTTGTGCCTACACCACATGAGATGTTTACCTCTGCCAAGGAGGTTATGTTTTTGCCGGTTTTTGTTTGTCTGTTTGTCTGTTTGTTTGTCTGTGTGTCACACAGATAACTCCAAAAGTTATGGACGGATCTTTCTGAAATTTTGAGGGTATGTCGGGCATGGCATAAACTACAAGTGATTAAATTTTGGGGGTGATCTGGCAGAAATCCTGGATTCTGGATCACTTTAAGTTTTAGTTACCATTGCGTTAAAGGGGGCATAAGGGAACCACTGGCAAAGCGAAGATGGTGACGCCATCTGGCGAATAGCTTTGCCAGGTACCTCCACCATATATGTATATATGGTGGAGGTACCTGCGGGCTACGACTGCCTTTTTAGTTATAGATGTGTCATTGTTGTTATAATTTTGCAAGTTAAGTCAAGACACCAAATTCAGTAAGTCATCCATTTTGATCATGAAGACTAGAAGCTCTGAGATGAAATTATCAACTGATTTTACTTCATATTGAGCAGAATATTGAGCAGCTAGGCTTACATTCAGTAGGACGATGAAATGCCCAGTAGTCAGCCATACTTAAACCACTGGTTCTACTTCGTTAATTTATACGTACAAATATGGTAATCTACATCATTTCACTGACCTGCATCTCCAGTAAAGTTGCCAATAGAATGTAGTCTGTATTTGTCTTTTTCCGAGCCTACTGCAAAGTTGTTGTATTTGGCGTGGGCAGTTTTTCCCTTTCTGTCGTCCATGGCAATGTGTAGGCACTGACGATTGTCCGATGTCATCCAGTGCAGATAGTCGTTGCCTGTGCAGAATAGTAACATTATTGTGATGCTTTCCAGATTTCTTAAGTTGTGCATGGGAAGAGGTCCCATCTGCTAAAGTGACTGATGTCTAGTCTATCCCACACCCCAAAAAAGTTTGGATCTGCTACCAAAGTCAAATGAATCTGTTGCAATTTTGCCATGTGTGTGGATTTTCTGAGCTTGCTGCACAGCTGTCATGTTTACTATGCACGGTCACTTTGGGCGAGTCTTTTCCAATATGTGCAACATAACAATTGCAGCATTTTGTAATTTATGTCTGTCCTCTTAATGTCTGAACACTAGAAACAGGAACTTATTCGCTGCTTGCAATCTTATCAAAGTACTGGCGCAGACTTTGGTGCAGTATAAGTCTGCCTGGTATATCCCAGGCTGTGCAGTAGCGCAGCACTGTTGTAAGGGTGACCAGCCATTTCAATGGGAGACTCCAAAATTTGACCCGTCGTATTTCCCAAACCCTTTAATTTTTTCAGTCCAAAATTTGCACAGATGATTACGTCCGGCATGTCTACCGATGTGCAAAATTTGGTGAAAATCCGTTCACGTGAGGCTTCCCCACGAAATAGGTGAAATATAACGCTTGCACGACTTTTTGTACCTTTCCTTCCCTTTCTTTTTTTTATTGCCGTCCTCTACAGGAAAAAAGACTAACTGATTTTAACGCACGATAGCTCATATGACGCAGTTTCACGCAAGGAAGTGTTTTTTGGGAGTTACAAAATTTAAATTCAACATTTTAACCTATTTTTTTTCAAAAATGTGAAAAATTACAATGGCACCTATGGGGAAAATTAAACAATTTTTTGAACGGTCATAACTCTGGTTGTGTATAAGATAGAGTCGTAATTTTTGGTTTTTGGGTATGATTTTTGGGGTTGCCCATTTTAACGGTGTTATTTATATTTACCCCAGATCGACCCCCGTTGCCATGGCAACGAAATTTGGGACATAATCGGTTAGAACTCAGCTTACATAAGAGATAAATCGAAGATTTTTGCATCAAATGGGGATTTTCGAGGTCGGGCTATTTTGGTATGGGCAGTGCACAATTATTCAAAAGTGCACATTCGCATCCCCATAAAAATCATTCTTTAAATGTACAAAAAATTATTATTATCTAGCAACAAAAAACATTTCTACATTTTTAACATTGCTATAATTAACTAATCAGATGTTAGATTAGTATGGCATTTTAAGTTGACGATAGAATCGTCTAATTCGAGAGCTACTTAAAGCGATGTAGGACACTAGTTCGCTTTGAACATAAATTGATAGAAAATCCATAGAACTAAGCAAAGTAGCCCATATTCCAAGATAAAGCCAATTTTAATGTTACTTTGCACACAATAAAATAAATAAAATGCTGGCAATAAGTGGAGTTTGAAGACAAAACAGATGGATTTTGAGTCATTAAATTTAACGGAAGTTGATAGTATCCATGATGACGCCAGCAGACAACGTTGGTGCTAGTGTTGGGTCAATTTAAATTATTATTGTGGTTTGTCAAAAATAGTAGTAGTAGTAGTAGTAGTAGTAGTAGGGATAGGGGTAGGATAGTGGTAGTGTAGGCGTAGGGTTATGGTAGCAATAGAGGTAAGGTGAGTTATGGTAGAGGTAGAGTACGGTAATGGTAAAGTAAGGGTTACTTATAGTCAAAGTAGAAATAGGAGTAGCAGTAGTTGTGGTAGCAGTTGTTGTGGTTATTCTACTGTTTGATTTTGTTCAGCTCTAGATTACTTCCAACTGCAATAAAACTGCAAATATTTATGTAAAAACTGTTCAGTTTATATACAGTGTAAGGGTGACATCGTGGTTGTAGATATAAAACAGCACAAGTCACAGTTTAAGAATTCAAACATCACCGTTACAGAATGTCGGAAGAACTTTGCTGACTGTGTAATGGTAAAGTTTGAATTCTTAAACAGTGATTTGTGCTGTTTTATATTTACAACCACGATGTCACTCTTACACTGTATATATACTGAACAGTTTTTTCACATATGAAAGGATATATGTAGCTGGGTTCATAAGTAAACTCTGCTTACGAGCTATGTGCTACAGTTTTCTTAAGTTGCATGAAATTTATAACTGAAAAAGTCTGGCTGACCAATCCAGAATTCTCCTGCAAGTTTTCCAAATCCTTTCTTGTAATCCTTCCATTTGCGATAGAAATTCTCACTGCCATCTTCACGTCGCTGAATCACCTAAAATGTTCCATAGTACTTTGTGATTATTGCACAGAAGCAAAGCTAAAGTGAGATAATTAATGCAACAAACATGAACTGTAAGTTTCTGAAACTGCTTCAGTTTTAATGCGTGATATATGCTTTCTGTAAAAATTAACTAACATCAATAGGTTATTTGTCACAAGTAGGCCTATATGCATTTAGTTCTTTAACTAAATAAGATGGTGACGATAAGTTTTTTCTTCTGTAGGACTTCAATATAACTTCATTGTAGGCTCACTCTGGGAGCAACTGGCAAGTCCTTGTTTATTGTCTTGTCATCAACCACTAGATATCATACTTACATGACATAAAAATTTCATCTTTTGACAACACTGTTTTTGTCATTGGTAGTTGCATTTTGTCACTGGGTCTGTTGCTGAAGTTTATGATTTCAAAAGCCAGAATTAAAGCAAATGACATTATATGGCAGATTGCCTACAGCAATATAAGGTCAGTTGCCATAGTATCACTATAGCGTTGGTTCAGTTAGGTGCATGCTTGCTGTCATAAGTCACCATTGCAGACTATTCAGGGTTGATTGATGTATAACTTATAGCCTACTGGACTAGATTCACTGGCTCAGTAGACTGAAGATGCAGCTAATGGATGGACATAGATTAGCGTATGTAAATAAAATAACATACAAAGCATTTACATTGTGCATTTATAGCGAAAAAGTTGATAAAACCAACCGTCCATCCTCCTCCATCACTCATCATGTCGCAGTAGACCTCCACAGCTTTCTTTCCACCATTGACATAGATTTTATAGATTCCATCTGAGCATGTCCCATGGTTACTGTAGATGTCGTAACAGTCTCGTGGTTTATCCGCAGAAAACCGTTCTTTGCTTATGCCTGTAAAGTCAAAACAAGTCTACCACTCTACCGGCAGTAATGTATGCAGGATTGTGTAGTGGACATTCAATCTTTGGCTTTGTGGGGGTCCCGCAAAAGCCCGGTCTCTGAATGCATTGTGGTATATACTGAATAAACTTAAATTGTTGCATCTGAGAACTGGTGCAATATGCTACTGAGATTGCTAATGATCACTAATTAAGAAGTTATGCATTCACTGTCGAGCTAATAAATGCTGTCAAGTAAGCAGCCGGAGTGTAGAAACATGGGACCTAACATTTTGTGATAACGAGTAGGCATATTTGACAACTATACTAAAAGAACACTCCTTACAAGTAACACTAATTGTATTTCAGCTTGTTGTTTAAAGTAGTGGGTGAATACTGGTTTTATTATGTACAAAAAGCATGATCTGACATGTAGCATTTGAGTGCCCTCTTTTATAGGTTTCATTATAAATCTTTCTGTGCAGTCTCTGTGACTTGTCTCTGTTTGTTTGGCAAATATTTTACTAGACTAATATTACTGTGAGAACCACTTACCAGTTCTTATTGTTGCTGTTATCACCACGGCCAGCAACCACCAACCAATTGCCATAGTTACCTGCAGTCAACAACAGGTTCAGATTGTCACAAAACTTTCTGAAGTCTGTGGTTTTGAAAGGCTTTTGCCAGTCTAGATTTCTATTAATAGTCTATAAAACAAATACACCGTATGTCCATTTATTTTCTTGGAACATGAGCTGTGAAAGGTTAACTTTATTCATATGAAGTACATTGATTTCTGCTAATTAACCAGTATTTCCCCCCATCTGTGGAAGTTTTTTTCTCTCAAAAGAGTTGAAACGTTGGTCTCTTTGTACTGAATAAGAATTTAAACTGTCTATCCAGTTTTCAGTGAGTCTAGGCCTGTGTTTTTTCTACACTGTGACTTGTCTCATGAATTGCGAGTAACTTACATGAGAAGACTCGATACGATCTGTGTATTCTGGGCGGACGAGAGATGTTACAGCTTACAAGCAGCAAGTTGTGATGTGAACTCGATGTCTGACTAACTGGCTTCATGCACAGATGCCTGCTGATGACATCATACCTACCTTCTGCTATCTGACGTCAGCCATTCCCTGACTCCACCCACGTTCAAAACCATAGCATTTCAGAAGCAAAATTTGCCATTCGTAACATCATTGCAACTCTGTTACAGAATAACTGTGAACTTGTGACATGAAATAAGAATTGAATTGTTTTGTACTGGTTTTGTATGAAAATGCATTGAAAATTAACATCAAGGTTTGAACTGGCAGAAACTGGCAAAAAACCTCTTTCTGCCAGACCGGTTTAAACCATTGTTGTCACAACTGCTGAACTGCTGTATTGTGTAACACATTGTATACGGTCAAGCATACACACTTATGAGCACTTTCTCCAGGTGTTTTGCGACCTGGTGATTTATGTTTAAGGTTTTCGTGCATTTTGCTTGCTCTCTCTTTCCTTGGGTCGCAGTTACTGTACATTTTTTTGATTCTCCGAGTTTGGTTATCGTTACCAGTTGTGCAGGACGTTAAATTGTATTCACTCACTCACACATTTTGCTTAATCAGCTGGTAGCAACAGCTATGGTGTGGGATGCTTATGTCATGTTACCTTTTGCTTACATCACACCAGATCTATGCATCAGGTTTTGTAGCTCGACACTTGGTGATTACATCAACTGCAGCTATTTTATTTATTTTATTTTAATATGTAATAAACACTTGCGACAAATGCGCAAGAACAATAACATAGGAAAACAGTAAAGAAAAACTACAAACATTACTCAGATAGACAAAAGGAACACAGAAAATACATACTAAACATAGGGAAAGAATGAAAGCAAAAACTGGAAACGTTACTAAGGGAAACAAAAGAAATACAGAAAATACATGATAAACAGACTACAAATAAATAAGCCAGATATCACTTAATGCATCAATTACAAGAGCATGGTACAGATAAAAAAAGCAAAAAAAAGTCCATCGCTGTTTCGGTATAAGTGGATTTTAGTTAATTTTTTTGGTAGAAATTGGTGTGACTCATAGACCAAGTGATTGGGTTTGGGGCACGATCCAAAAATTTATACAGGTTATAAATAGCAGACCATACTACCAAATATGCTAAATAAATAGACTTTTTATCTAGTGTGTTTGGTCTCACTATCAGCTCTTTATCTGTAGTTTCTTTTAGTCTTTGCTACTTTACTGGTATCAGTATAATGCATTCTATACTGTGATGATTTCTGGTTGTGTGTCTGTACAGTGAGGCTATTGCTGGAGAGTGGAGCGGATGCAAACCAGAAAGATTCTATTGGCAATACACCGTTACATCTAGGTCAGTAACAACGTTTGACATGTCTACAGGTATATGTTGATTGTTGATTGAATACGTCCACATATGTCTACTAGAGGACTGCCATATTGGCTTTTTATTTCATCCTGAAGGAGTCACGGAAGTGTTAATTTTTTTAGCACGTTTACTCCTAGAACCATTCAGCAAGCTAAAAGTTGTGATTACCTTGACTTGTTGCTCACACTTTGTTATCGGAGACTCGTAAATTGAATTATTTTCTGGATTTTGAAGTCATCTTTATAATGCATAGCAAACAAATTGTTGTGAGAGCTGTAGTGCAACTTTTAACATAACATAATTAATTGTGGTGCTTTATGATTTAAAATATGTACTTGAAATGACTATGATATGCTGAGAGTGCTTTTGATGGGCGGCCAAGTCTTAGTGGTCATGGCGTTAGGGCAACTCCATGTTACTTCGGCTGTCACTTGTCTGTTAGAAGACCAGTTTCTGGGCAAGCTCCGCCACGGGTCGGACAGACGCAAACAGCATACAGATAGAGGGACGGTTGAGTGTTTTGTTGGGCTAAAGCACCGCTATAATTAAACATGTGTTAAGATAATCTGTAAGATAGTTCGGTATTTGTTTTGTTATGTTGATAGCTGCTTGTTCGAACAACATTCCTGTTATCACTGCTCTTCTGCAATATGGTAATTTATGTCTGTGATTTTTATTATTTATCTGATTGTAAGTATAATACTGTGCGATACATTGTTGATGATTTTTTTTCTCAGTGTTCAGCTTACAGTTACATACACAGATTTATAGTAATATTTGATTTGTAGTAACTCAGTGTCTATTATTTTGTCATTTTTGATATTGTTTGCTTTTTTAAAAATGAACACATGTTTGGATATGCATAAATTTTTGTTTTTTTTTGCATAATTTTTTTTGTTATGTGTGACATTCCCTTTTTTGCTTCTTTTCATGCCTTCATTTCTATATTTTTCTCTTGTTTTTCCTTTCTGTTTTTGCTATTTTTGCCATTTTCTTTTTCCATCTTCCGAATTCTAGCTATGGATCTGGGAGTCCTATATGCTGTTTGAATAAATAAATGAAATTTATGCATTTTAGCCATGGAATTATCTTGTGAAATAGTTTAGCAGCATTGATCGATATTGTTTAGTTTTTGTGCCGTGGGGTGTGGGACTTTTTAAAGTGTCCTACTTTCTGTCTAATTTTCTTTTCTTGCACCAAATGAATCATATTAAGGATTTCCCAATCTCCCCTTTCCCATCTGTTTTTATCCTGCGTCATGCTTGCTGCTAACGTAGCTTGAAAAAAACGCCAGTCAACAACTAAGTGAGCTGTTGAGTAAATAAGTAGTTTATTGGCAAACATGCTTACAATAGGACACATGATTGTAACCTGGAAAAAAGAGTGGAAGACAAGACACCAGTTACAAAGCATTATTATGATAAGGCTATTATATAACAGTGTAATTTACGTTAACGAAAATGGAAATGGAAATGCACAAAAACGGATTTTAACAGATTCCATTAATGAAAACGAAAACGGAAACAAAAATGTTGGCAAAAACGGAAACGAAACGGTAACGAATAAGTCCAAAACGATAATAAAACGGAAACGGGAAAGCTAAGAGTGGAAACTGAACCGAGCTGACAACGCATTTAAAGTTGGCAAGTAACGTTGCTTGATTGACACGCAGTGGTAGCTGCCAGCACGTCACTGGAAGACGTCAAACAGATCTCATGGCACTGGCGTATCTTACTGGTGAATGAGAACTGCAACCTGGCGTCACAGTATCTTGATGACTGCATCAAAAGCTGGCGAAGTTATGTGGTCCAAGCTTTTGCTTTGTCCATTCTCCACAAATACTGTCATTCAATCGCTGACGACATGGTCCAGGAAAGACAGACGTACAATTAATACGGATTAGCATTCAACAGATGCTGATGCTGAAGCTCATTATTTGACCACGACCTGCAGCCTACAATAGCTGATTGTGACTGCTAAGTTGCTAACAGGACGCCATCTGACATTTTCACTGCCGTGTCACTGGGCGTGGAGCCTACAGCTATAACAAGGAACGCGATCTGTAGACGGAAAACACAGAAAACATGAGAACCTATATAAGAGAATCTATAATGTAACGGTGTGAATGACATGAACAACTAATTGTCATCTGCAGGAAACAAACCGAGCTGTTTCATCATCTGCATAAGTTGCATTTAGAGCAAGGGACAGAATTCATTGAAAGCACAAAGTAGCAGTCGTTCAAAGTTGCTTCAAACAAATCGTTGCAGATCACTTCCTGCCATGAAGCGAAGTCAAAGTCCAGAAGTGATTGATTGATTGATACTTACGTAGCTGGCATTACTGTTGCAGGCACAGACGTTTATTCCCTGGACAGGTTGGGACGAACTCCGCTTCACTTAGCTGTTGGTCATTTGCGTCTACTTATTCAAGATCACGAGTACAGTTCTCAACAGCTCAGAGCTGCCGTAGCACAGGTGAATTGAGCATTTGTGACATGTTAATGCTGTCCGCCAGTTATCAGATTGACTGCCATAGACGCAGGATATCATTTTATTGTTCTTTTTTCAGTTCAAGATATTTATTATTTTTTTTTAAATGTTCACAATTGAGCAACCATTAGATGACAGATAATATTAAAACAAAAAACCATTTACTCTTATAGCAAAAGAACAAGTATAGTTTCTAAGACTTTTCAGAAAAACTGCTTTAATTTTTTGCCATGTTTTTATTAGCATTCTACCATACGCTGTATTTTATTGAGTCCAATTAAAATTGGTTTTGTAATTAATATGAGCATTAGTCTGAGCACTGCTGATTATATTCTTTACTCGAAGCAGATGACATGTAAATAAATGCAGCAATATTGTGGTTACTTTCGCCTCTTAGCTGTAGAAAATGATCACAACTTGGCTCATGTGAAGTTTTACTGTTTCTGGTAGAGGCATGTATGTGAGTGAACAACTTGTGTTTGAGTTTTGCCCATTGTCAGAGGCAAATGAATGGTATTTTTGTCATTCTGAAATTGCTGTCTGATGTGCGTCGTGACTGCAATACCTGTGATGCTTTGTCCTCATTCACATTTGTGTAATTTTTATGACTGCATTATTTGAGTGATTAATCAGTCGGTCAGTTATAACAAAAATTTAGGTAAATGAAAAAACACTTCAGACCAACATTGAGATGAATGATCTGTATGACACTAGACTGTGTTAGACCCACACAGCTTAGTGTCATACAGACCATTCACTGCGATGTTGATCTGAAGTGTTTTCTTCAATTTTACCAAAATGTTTGTTTGTTATTATCGTTATGTATGCATATTTTATTGATATTTCACAAAGTAGTGAGAGGTGCATTTACAGTGTATTGCAAATTGTCTGCAGAGTGTGCCAGTGAAAAAATTTTGAAAATCAATCAATAATTGGCAAAGATACGGACAGAAGTAAAGTGCCACGTTTTTTTGGCCCACCCTGTATATGTGCATGTTTGCAGATTGTAGCCATGATGAAGGCATACATGGAGCGAAGCTGTTGCCATGGTGATGACGTCATGATGCGGTTGAGCAGTTTGTCCGAGCAGCTAGAGATGACGGAGACCGTTGATGAGATTGACAGTGTCAGTAATCTGCTGTCAGACTTTGCACAGCTGCAGATTGACCGGATATGCCATGCTCCGCGGTGAACAAAGATCTCAGCTTTAAAAACTGATATGACTACAAGTACCTGTTGTGTAAAGGGTGGTACATAAAATACGTAAGGTGCTGGCTTTACATTAGAGCTGTCAAATTAACGCGTTAATGCGTTAATAAATTAACATGCATTAAAAACATTATGCACATACATAAATTTACTTAATTCTGTGAAGCAGGAGTTCCAATTTGCCATTAAACCACGGTTGTTTGATGATCGTATATGAGTCAAGTAATCGGAAATTGTATTGCTGCCATTTCGTCATTACTGTCACGGTCCTGTGACGCAGACATGACTTTGTGGGCTTCATTCTTGTCACCTTTTCAGTGTAGTCCACCCACAATATCAGCACATTATTAATGCATGAACGCATGCGTTAAAAAAATTAACGCTTAGACAGCTTTACTTTACATAGATAAAGCAGTTGGACAGTTTTGAAAAAAGTTAGAGATGATCAGTGCTGAACACTGAACGTGATCACCATTTGTACTATAATTTAGTGGCAAATTTGACTGAATGCATTTTATAACCAAGTGAAAATTTTATGCAAAAATGCATTATTTCTCCCCAGACCCCACCCATAACGATTTCTCTCCCTTCTACCTCCCTGTTCCAAATTCTGGATCTGCCACTTCTGTGATGCAGGCTAAATAGTTTCCAAAACTGTCTGAGTGCTCGATTCAGTTAAAGCATGTACATTTCACTTCTCTCCACCGCTTTGTACGGGTTTGCATTTATTTCATTAGCACTCTTTCCCATCGATACACGTTTAGTACAAACTGTATTGTTTAATGTTTACCCACGAGTTGCACTTGTAGAAGCAGTTTTGGTGTGGGTTATGTTATTAAGCAACACGTACGATTAGACAACACGTTAATACTATTAGATTACAAGCGGATGTCAGCTTTTAATGTTATTACTCATTATTAGGCCACACATATGATTAAACCGTTAATAATGTAGTGGAAATATACACTGTGTCTCAAAAAAAACCGGACCCCTATTACGTTTTGAAATAACTCCAACAAACTGTGCCTAATGATAATAATGATTAGCTGAGAAAATCGTCAAAAGGTACTCAATATCGTAGTGTGTTACGGGCTTACGATATTTCATAAAACGGGGTACCAGCTTAGCAGGATAATGCACCTGCACATCAGGCACGTGCGACGATTGAGTTTCTGCGTCGTGAGACACCAGCGTTCATCCTGCCTGACCTCTGGCCGGCCAACAGCCCCAACCTCAACCCTGTTGATTACTGCATTTGGGGCCGTGTACAGCAGTGTGTGTACCAGAAGCCGATGAAAGATGTGGATGAACTGAAGCAGCGCTTGGTGGAGGTCTGGTCTGGCCTACGGCAGACCGTTGTCGATGACACAATCGACGAATGGAGAAGACGTCTCTGGGCCTGTGTTCGAGTAAAGGGACAGCAGTTTGAACATCTGCTGTAACTTCTGATTATGATGTTGCTAATCAACAGTTCGTTCAACTTCAAGCGTTGGCGTTATAACATTTAATGATTTCATAACTGACGTTGTTGGTTCGTTGGAGTACTGCAGTGCAGTTGCCTCTACTGTTGGTGTCACAGGAAAACCTCAGCTGGTACTCTGTTCTTAAAATTTCTCGCAAAATAACACATGCTATTAAGTGCTGATTCTCTAATGATTATTTTTGTCAAAATTTATTGCTATTGAACCAGGACTGTTGGAGTTATTGCAAAAGGTAGCAGGGGTCCGGTTTTTATGAGACACAGTGTAGAATACGTTTGCAAAACGTTCAGCCAGTTGCACTGTTGATTGCCAGTAGTCAAACACTACACGAGTTTGGTGCTTGTACAAGTGACTGTGAACGCTGCACTTACACTATTGTTGCTGCTAATGCTGTGACTGACAAACAACTTTTACTCTGAAGCCCCTACCAATACTTATGGCCAGACTCAGTTCTTTGCATTACTCAAGGTTTAGTGCACAAGTGCACCAAATATTTGACAACATTATTTCAACCTGTATTACTAATCGTTGATCTAACGCATAAGAGACAGGGTGACCACTTCTCTACTTAGGTGGGAGTGCCGCAAAGATTCCGGGAATTTTCAGGGGATTTTCAGTAGTACCTGGTTGGTGTTCACCCATAATAAAAGCATTATGTTCATTTAAGGTGCTTAGTACGTGATTCACGCTAATAATTTATTGCAGCAGCATCATGAGTTAAGTAAGTGGGGGGGGCAGGAAATTGCAGTTTTGTGAGAGCTGAAAATTTTTGTGGGTATTTAAAAATCTTATTTTGCGTTTAAATTTTCCCAAAATTAGAATTCACTGTCCCACATTTTTGTAGAAAATTTTTCAACAAGAAGACAATTTTCCGACAAGGTAAAAAAAATTTTTGGAGGGGAGGGGAAGCAGTTGTCCTCTACGCTGCCAAATTGTTGCCCCCTCCCCTCCCCTCTACCACTGATTTGAATGGACTGAAGTTGTATTTCTTAATGAGTTGACTAATGTGGCTGCTATTTAGAGTACTAATGATTTTGGGTAAGGCTTCTGTTAGTAATACCTCTGTGACTTTTGCTTATCTCAGCTGTTTAACCAAGCAGCTTTTTAAAATATTCAAGGTTAGGCCAGATCCGCTATAACTATACTCCTGGCTATTGTTGGAGCAGGGCTTTTTCTGCCCACGAGCTGCCTGCAACAGTACACTGTGTCTCAAAAAAAACCGGACCCCTGCTACATTTTGCAATAACTCCAACAGTCCTGGTTCAATAGCAATAGATTTTGACAAAAATAATCGTTAGAGAATCAGCACTTAATAGCATGTGTTAATTTGCGAGAAATTTTAAGAACAGAGTACCAGCTGAGGTTTTCCTGTGGCACCAGCAGTAGAGGCAACTGCACTGCAGTACTCCAACGAACCAACAACGTCAGTTACGAAATCATTAAATGTTACAACGCCAACGTTTGAAGTTGAGCGAACTGTTGGTTAGCAACATCATAGTCAGAACTTACAGCAGATGTTTAAAGTGCTGTCCCTTTGCTCGAACACAGGCCCAGAGACGTCTTCTCCATTCGTCGATTGCATCATCGACAACAGTCTGCAGTAGGCCAGACCAGACCTCCACCAAGCGCTGCTTCAGTTCATCCACATCTTTCCTAAGCTGGTATCCTGTTTTATGAAATATCGTAAGCCTGTAACACACTACGATATTGAGTACCTTTTGACGATTTTCTCAGCTAATCATTTTTATTATTAGGCACAGTTTGTTGGAGTTATTTCAAAACGTAATAGGGGTCCGGTTTTTTTTGAGACACTGTACATAGCCTTGAACAAGGCTTTGCGATTCAACAATTTATGTAACTGAGAAAAATACACATTTACAATAAATTTTAGTGTTAAATTTTATAGTAGTTTTGCCCATATAGCAGTTTCAAAACAAAGTGCAAAACATGCAAAAATAAAGCAAGATTCTCCTGTATGCCACTGAGTTTAAGCATCCCCCACTGCATCTTAGTTATCATATTTGTCCACATATCAGCTAGCGGACGATTGCTGGTTCATTCATGTAGGAGGATTTGTGTTATGTACAAATATATGTCTTTTTCTTGAAATCTGTTTATGTTTGATGTCAGCTATTAATTTGTGTAAACTACAGGGTGGGCCAAAAAACGTGCCACTTTACTTTTGTCCGTATCTTCACCAAAAATCAACAGATTTTCAAAATTTTTTCACTTCTGCATTCTGTGGACAATTAGCGATAAAGTGATTATTGAATATCTCGCCACACGTAAACTGTATCGTTACACTACCTTGTGAAATACGAATGCAAGAAAAATAGACAGCAAGCGTGTTGATAAACAAAATACACTTCCAACCAAAAATACGGTGAATGATCTGTTTGATGCTACACTTTGTTAGATCCATTTTTTGGATATCTGGCGTATTGAATGATATGTTTGTTTCTGGCCTTTGTGATTTAGCAAACATCCCATTTTATCCCCAGTGATCACATTCTCTTCAGTACGTGTATGCTTCAGTCTGCTGGTCTTATGCCATTGGTTGTTGCTGCAGCATGTTTCCAAAATCTGTCTTAATAACATTCCCATGCTTTCCCTGTTGCAGTTTATCTTCAAAAATTTTGCCATTATTCTCCAAAAACTGTATTTTTTGAACCAGTGCAAGTTCTTAATCAGAGCCTTGTCTTCACTGCTAAATGGCACATTACATCACCAGTATATCTTCAGTGCATTTAAAATTTCTTATTTACAACAATATCTGCTTTTGTTTACAAACGTCAGAAATGTACATAAAACTATTTAATTTTTGTATAGTAATTAGTGAAAATTGTTTCAGAATATGATTTTTTGCATATGTATTATATTTGAAAATTTATGTTTCACATGGTAATGTAGCAACACAGTTGAAGTGTAGTAAGATATTTAACAACAACTTTGTTGCTAATTGTTCACAGTATGTGACAGTGAAAGAATTTTGAAAATCAGTCAATAATTGGCGAAGATATAGACAAAAGTAAAGTAGCACGTTTTTTATGGCCCACGGTGTATATTCCGATGTAGGTGATCAGTTTGTTGTTTTCCAGTCTGGCAGTAGTTTATTAGTCCTGTCACCTTTTTTCTTTATGCTGATAAATAAAGTGGACCAAAAAAAGTCAGGCACTAAAGTTTTGTTGCTCTGAAGTTAAACTTCATAGATCGATTATCATTGTTTTATTGGCACATATGTGTAAACTGACGATAATGTGATAATTAAAGAGTGTGTGTACAACACAAGAAATGCATTGCTGTGAAATCGTTTATGCATGGTGTGCTGGGATATTTGGCAAAGTGTCAGTAAAAGAAGAATTTGAAAAATGGTGAATTATTCCAGGAAGTTGGAGGCCAACAATGTTGATGTGGACTATTGTGTTAACTGTTTGATTGTTTTACTTTTTTGTTATATAATAAAGCATTCATTAATGAGTTATTGATTTTAAAGTGACGTGGTGGTGTAATGGTTTACATTAGAATCCTTATCAAAATGTAATGGCCTTGACCCCAACTACGCTGTGTCTCAAAAAAACGTCCCCGACATTTTCGACTAACTTGAAAACCTATTACCAGATTTGAATAATTTTTGGTGCAATTATTCCTTAAAGAAATTGTCACCAAATGACGGTTTAGTTTCCCACCTCACCCAACGTATGCTTCTGCACTACCTAGGGAAAGCAGATCAAGCAGAATATGTGTTAAAATAAACAGAAAACCTGAAAAACATCCCCAACATTATTGATCATTCTTTGAATAAAGATTAGCAGATTTTAATAATATTTGGCAGAAATATTTCTGACAAAACTGGCTCTTAAATATATGTTTTAGTTTACACCTCACCCAACATCTGCTTTTGCACTACCTGGGGAAAGCAGACCAACCATAATACGTGTTAAAATGAATGACAAAACGTCAATAAATTCCATCTGTTCTAATTTGTGGGCCCCAACAGCAGATCTATTGCAAGGTTTGACTGTCTTCCAGCAGTGTGTCTACCAGATGAAGTTTAGGAATGTTTGTAAAGTCAAGAAGCGACTGGTACAGAACTGGAGCACAACATTATCGATACTGCTGTCAATGATTGGAGAAAGCGTCTTCCTTGACTGTGTTCGCATAGTGGGCCAACACTTCAAGCAATTTTACTGCAGGCAGTTGAAAAATGGATAACTGAATGAAATGTCAGCCATAGTGTCAGAAATGTGACCAAAATGTGTTTTTACGTGTTACGTTAATTAAGCAATCATATCTCATTGTATAAAAAGTGATATTTTACTGGTTGTGCTTTCCCCAGGTAGTGCAGAAACAAACGTTGGGTGAGGTGGGAAACTGAATGGTCATTTGATGGCAAGTTGTGTCAGGAATATTCGTACCAAAAATAGTCAAAATCTGATAATTGGTTTTCAACCTACAGTCAAAAATGTCGGGTATGTTTTTTGAGACACCGTGTAGATTTCAAGATCGTTCGAGGAACAATGAAGGAAACTTGCTTTAGGCCTACGTCTTCGGCGCCGACAGCAAATTAGATCACCGCACACTGCACAGTCTATACTCTATAGACATCCGTGTTTGACTTTGCCACGAGATATGCGGTTTTTGGAGATTTTTTATTTTTTTTTCAAGTCCAGTGATCTTTGCCCTTTTGTACTGACAGATGCCACACTGGATGCTTTTGCGGTCTTGTCCTGGTAAACGTTCCAGTTTCGAGTTGGAAGTCTGTGCACGACAGACGAATACGGTACACGCCTACACGGACGGACGGACGGTGTAACGGACAATCAGGCCCATAGAGTGTCACAGCAGGTCCCGGGAAAACATTTTCGTCCCCCAACGGTTTCTCTGGGCAACTGTGGGGGAATTTTTTAAAAAAATTTTTGTCTTAAAATAGTGCATTCTGGTGTACTTTATATTTTTCAGCTACAGTGGGGCCCCGCAAACGTCGCGGGGCCCGGGGTAGCTTACCCCCTACCCCACCCTCTCGACGGACGGACATGACACGTAATGCAGCCACTCGAGGTTACGTTATACCCCGTTTACACTGTTTCTGTTTCTGTTTCTGTCCGTATCCTCTGCAAACTCCTGTGAAGGATATCACGCAGAGCGACAATCATCGAGCAAACGTCGAGCTGGTTCGTACAGCTAACATATGGCCAGCTCGAGGAGCCAGCTTGATCGTGTAAACGGGGTTTTATCTGATGAATATTTATGCGGAAAGTTCTATTGCATGTGTCTATGGCACAGTGTAAACAAAACACCACTCTGTCTCTATGCTGTGCATGTGCGTCATATCGGAAGTCATATGATTGGCGTTTTCGCTTACTTAGGAATAAATTTAACGTTTTTCGACATCATCGTTATTACGACTATCAGTAATATAGCTCTTGCTGATAAGGATTGTGCCTGCTACACGTTTCTGGCGATATCCACGCTTGTCATGGTTTGAATGGTGTTCTTTGTTCCTTTGTTGTTGTTGTCATTTTGTTATTGTTTGGGGTCAATGTTCGTAACGAGCGAGCTCTGTACACCCATGCCTCGTGAGCTGTAGAATGGAGTAGCATGAAATCATTTGGTTGGCAATGTTCCTGCAGCGGTCTTATCTCTATTGTTCCGTGAGCATTTTGCTATCACAGTACAGTACCTTTCGCCATCTGGAAGAGATAGTTGGTGTGACGTTTTGCGATAGCAAGGCTGTTGCTGCAGCTGTTCCTGTTTTTAGCCTGGGCTTATTCAAGCGTTTTAGTCCAGAAATTCGTGTTTGCTAATTTGTACCATTTGCATATTTGTGCAATAAAAATGCAAAGATCTCTGACGACTGAAAATTGGACTTTTATTTACTGTGACTTCCTGTCCATTTCTTTGCATTCTGTGGTCATGTAAAAATGTGATTTTGCTTTGTTTAGTAAAGTTTACTTATTTTTTCTATGAATGGTATTGTGACTATACACACACAGTCATAATGCAGAATTAATGCAGGTTTTTTTGTGTTTACCATGCACAGAAATGCAAGAGCTGATCATGCCCACATGTGCTTGCAGCATTTATGGCAGAATATGTGTTAAAATAGCATTGTTTTGTCGAATGCATTATTTGATGCTTCATTTTATGGCAGCGAAGGTTGCAGTGCACATAAGATTGAGATGTGCTTTTGAAGTGAACTCTCTGTTAATGTATTGGTTTGTTTGTGCATAAGATATATAAAATGCAGATTTTGCAGTGGCAATCAAGAGACAGCTTGTGTTTCCATGAAACAGGCATTGCTAGTTTGTATTTGCAGGCTTCCGGTGGTGGAAGGAAGGAAGGACAGGAATTCTTGTTCAAAGTTCTGATTATCGGAGAACTTGGAACTGGCAAAACGAGTATCATTAAACGATATGTTCACCAGTTCTTCTCTGAACATTATCGTGCAACGGTATCCTTAGCAGTGTTATGACTGATAGTACTATTGGTTCTTGTTTACTTGGTCTGCTTTTTGACAGTTAATCTAGTAACTGAGAATCTTGTTAATATAGCATTATTTCCAGCAATTGCAGTCATTTGAATATTTGTGTGACAGATTGCTTCACGTGCTGTAAATGTGTATTTGCCAGTTTCTGTTATTATTATTGGGGTCATTATTTTAGTGCAAGTGGTTTCAGTTCACATACAGCTATTTTTTTTCCATGTTGTGGTCTGTAGTCTGTTGTCTGTCACATTTGTGCACCCTGTTTCAACCATTTGATGGATTTACATGCCATTTGGCAAGTACAGGGTGCAACAAAAAAGTGGACCCCTGGAGTTTTTTGCCGTTTTCTCAGCAACCGTTTAAGATTTTAATATGAAATTTTACAGCTTTATTTACAGTAACCTTCTACATCTATTTGCCAAGCAAAAAAATGTAATTTTGTGGATAAGTCAAGTTATAGACTTTTCAACATGACCACCCACTGATTTTTCAGCATTAAAAATGTTCAAGCTAAAAATGCTATTTAATTTTGAAGTTCAGAAACTGATTACACATTACTGCTGATGATATCACAGTGACGTTTTGATAAACAGTGATTTATACTGTTTATAAATTATCACTAAATTATTGTTTTTTTAAAGCAATCACCTGCTGCCCACTGGGTTCATCTTCCAGCAGGACGATGCGCCAGCACACGCAGCATGCAGCGCACAAAACTGACTGCAGGCCAACTGTCCAGATTTCATCCCAATAGACCAGTGGCCTCAAAATTTGCCGAGTATAAACCCAATGGACTGTCGCATGTGGGGTGCAATGTTGAAGGCTTACTGCAAACATAAAACAAAGCCGAAAACAATCGCCGAAGTCAAGGAAGAGCTTCAGGTTATCTGGGGCAACCTGCCATAAGGACCAATTGATAAGGCTGTGAAAGACATATTAAACTAGAAATTTGGGGCAAAGCCCAACGTGAGTCCACCCGGCGCCCTAAGTCCGAATGGGGAAAATTAGAGGGGGGTAAAGAGGAGTGGGGGAGAATTTCCCCGGCATCAAAGTCACGTGGCCCGAACTCAAATGTATTGGCATACGCCGAACGCGCATTGTCGACTTAGGGTAGGTCAACATTAGCGCTTATAACTTGGTTCGTAGTGGATGGAATTTCACAAATTTTTTTTGTTCAACGCCGAAAAGATCGCTCTCGTCAATGCCGTTTAGATTACGTCGTTATCTTCATCGGTTCCAGAGATATTCGCGGTCAAACTTGAAAGTTGTCGTGAATCGCACCAATTTTTGAACGTTTTTTGCCCTCCCAAATTTTAAGGGGGGCGGTGCCCCCAAAAGTTGTACTTGCGTTAACACCCTCACCTAGAGACACGTCAAGTGCCAAAGTTTTGTCGGGCTACACCTTCTAACTCCGAAGTTTTAAGCGCTAATTTATTGCATTTTAAGCCAATTTTTGACTCCCCTTTGAAAAAAGTTGTAAGGGGGGCCCCCATTCCTGGTGGGGGGTGTGCTAGTAAGAACTGGTGATTTACTAGCACGTGTAAAAATTTGGGGGCGCAGCACCCCCTAGGGGCCGAAATATGGTCTTCTGAACTATGCGCTTTCGGTGGGTACCATTAAGAATCTAAATCTCCAAGGTTACTGGACCAAACTTCACC
>Ga0209367_1003883_pt1 | contig 20465 bp, 11 predicted proteins | sample WorMetLIZISLAND2_FD_187412 | JGI IMG/M metagenome (GOLD analysis project Ga0209367, IMG submission 187412) | Marine gutless worms symbiont microbial communities from Max Planck institute for Marine Microbiology, Germany - Olavius geniculatus... ...
GGGGAAAGGGAAGGGGAAGGATAAGAAAAAGGGGTAGGTGAAGGGGACGGGAAAGGGAAAGGGAAGGAGTAGGGGAAGGAGAAGGGGAAGGGAAGGTGGAAGGAAGATAGCTTATGAAATGTTGGACGGACGGACGGACCCACGCACGGACGGACGGACGGACACAAAGGTGATTTTATACTCTGTCCAATGCTGCTATGCATAGCATTGGACAGACAATTATTGCCTTTGGTGTAGAAACGTGCAAACCCTGCAATTAGCTGGTTAAAACCAGGACAAAGGATTGCAGTGTATGCTTTGCAATCCGAAAAATATATTACACCGCATACTTGGTCAGGGGGAATGGCTGGCCGTAGCCTGGACGGCCATAAACAGATGCATAGAGACACAATGGGCAAATCAAATCACAACATTAAGCCTTAGAAAGCAGAAACACAAAGATTTAGACAACATACAGTGGTAACAGCACTGTAGTTTGACAGCTTAACAGTTAGCATTTCACTATTATTTACATTCCATCTACACATCTATTCCTTGATTCTATTATGTTAGTCACTAAATGTGAAAAAACGGACTGACAGACAGATGGATGAAAAAAGGTTCAATGTCATACTGATATGGGTTTTTCCACTGATGTTGTCAACGAGGAAAAACCGACGAACCAACTGCCAATGACGACGATCAGCATCTGGACAACAACGACAACTACTACAACTAATACTACAGCAATGAAAACAACAACAACAAGTACTACAACAGCTACTACTACTACAACAACTACTACAACGAAACTTCCTACCGTTATAACTAGAGCTGCTAAAGCATTAACTTTTTTATCGTGTTAACGCATTGTTGCACATCATTAATATTGCTGAGGTGCTGAATTTACAGAACCTGAAAAATGACAGACCACGAAAAAACAATGATTGAAAAATGCAATATCTGAAGAATAAAAAACCAAATTGCACCCTGTCATCTGAATTTTATTATTATTTACAGTAGTGATGAAACGGCAACAACAGTTTAATTACTTGAATTCATTCCATCGTCAAATAATTGCAGTTTAATGGAATATCAGAACTTTTGCTTCACAGAACTCCACAAATTTACACGTGCATTAATTTTTTAGCATTAATTTTTTAATGCATGTTAATTTATTAACGTGTCAAACTGTCAATGCGTTAAGTTAATGCATTCGTTTGACAGCACCAGTTATAACACTGCAGACACTGTGCTGAGCAATAGTAGGACAAAGTACAGGTAATGAGGACTTAGGGTGACAACTACATGTGACAAAGGGTTAACGTACTCTTGTTGACGTAAGTCCCTGTTGGTGTGATATAGTTCCTGATAAGCACAGGTACAGCATAGAGCATCGTCTTTCCATTGTGCACGTACTCCAGCCCTATGGTCAGACTGGTCAAGGAGTAGCATGCAATCAATACAAACACCGTTTAAAATCCCATCTAATTAAAACTGTCTACTTACTTTAACAAATTCAGTTTAAAAACTCATCTGCAGCAGTGTGCCTGTATCTCCTGCATTGATCCACCAATCAAGACACTAAAATACTCATAATATTGCATAAAATTGTCAGATATTTCCAGTTTTCCCTAAGCAACAGGAACTGCACGTTGTTTTTTGTTCAACAGACGTATCAAGTGAATACCGGTAATTGATGAAAACGTTGGAGATTGTTGGAGCAACTGAACAGAACCATGAAATACCAAAAAATCAAAATAAATACCTGTGCCAATAAAAAGTTAAAAAGTTAAAAGGGCATATAGGTCTTTATAAAAAAAACCCAACTCACAGCTAGTGAGTGTCACCTGCCATATCGGATCACACGGCACTGCCTGCCACCCGACACAGGTAAACGCATCCCACCTTAACACACACCAACTAGACCAATACTCAATCTACCTACCTCAGAGGGATGAAAGGCTGAGTTGACCTTGGTGTTGGTTATACACCAAGATGGTTTACTTGTTCGCTGGCAGTCAACCATCCAAGCAGTAATCACTTGATAGCGATCAGATCAGGAGTTGAACCCACCATCTGCTGATCACAAGTCTCATGTTTTAACTGTTATGCTACTATGTCAATTATTAGCTTAACACCACTGCTAGTGTTATATAGGTACATATAAAAAAAATCAGTGTTATATTAGGGCCTACATACAAAGAAACTGAATGGTGCAACAAGTCGACAAGAATACATAGATCATAGAAGACCAACGGAAATAGGTCAGCATCCCAGAATGTGTCAACACTCAGATCACACTAAAAACAATCAATCGATAATTATCCAAAAAAAACAAAAAAAAACAAAAGCAATGCTTCATCAACACTGTGTAAGAATAACAATGAAGCATTAGTGTCCCATTAAAGTGCATAAACTTGGTAAAAATAGGGTAAAATATCATCACATTCTAACTCCTGACTTTCCTGGCAAACAAACCAAAATCCGTTATCATTTTTCGTACTCGTGCAAACAGACAAACAGACAGGAGCAAAACATTGTGTGTCCTTCCTTCAGTGGGGATTATTATCTTATCAACACAGAACAATCTAACCCAATGGTAAAAATCGGAAATGTAATACCAAGAAAAAGAAATTAATAGTCAAAAATTCTATCACACTTCATTGTAAGTAAAAGATGTAAAAAAATCAAATGCCACTGTTGCTGTAAATTCACCTATAAAATAAGAAATGACACTTACCTTCTGTAAGTAAGTAACACCGAAAGTGTAAGCGGCATTCAGATAACTCTGAGTGTTTTTACACAGCTGCAGCCGTCCGGAAGTCACGTTATAGAAGCCAAGGTAAGTGCCATTAACAGCATACACATGGACTCGGAATTTCATCACGTCATCGGGAAAACCGAAGAGTGTGGGAATTCCATCATCAGTCAACACTGAAGATGCACTGACGCGCACGTAGTATAACCATGGCATTTCTGACGGCCTTGCCAGTACAACAATTTTCATCACACAATGCAAAATCAAATTAATTAAGTAACTATGTAAGTAAACATTAACAGAGCACCTAATGGACAGCTAAGTTGGCTAAATCTGCTGCAATTTCTCAAAGTCAACATCATGAAAGAGTTTCAGAACCTGCGTTGGTTGGTAATTTGTGAGTTCCATTCATGAGAGAGAAGAAGAGAGAAACTAAGAAAAAAACTTTTTTGACCACCTTAAATTAAAGCAGAAAGGCTCTTCTTCCTTGTTTACTCACCTCCTATAATGATACTAGCTACAAAATCTATATACCTATATATCTGTGTTGGCACTTGGCAGAGCAGATACAGCAGCCTATATGCAGATGGTCTCTCGAACAGTATTATCACTACAGCTGCTGCCGCTACAACAAAAACGGTACCTAGTGTTGCTGCTACAAATACTACTACTACAGGTACTACTAATATACTACTACAGACCGTTGTTCGCAATGGCATAACTGGTGTAGTAGTCGCAGATAGTCTGTGGGGAGCTGTTCACTACTACTACTATTACTCGACCTACTGCTGCTGCTGCTGCTGCTGCTGCTGCTGCTGCTGCTGCTGCTGCTACTACTACTACTACTACTACTACTACTACTACTACAGGTATGGCTACTACCACAGACCATTGTTCAGCACTGGCGTAGCTGGTGTAGTAGTCACATACAGTCTGTGCAGAGCTGGCTGGTGCAGATGTAGTAGTATACAGAGTCATCACACACATGTTGCTCAGATGCTGACAAGCTGTGGAGTTCGCGTACACTCGCGGCTGGCGAACACAGTACACATACAATAAAGCATACACATTGCGTACAATAAAGCATACACATTGTGTACAAGCCGAGAGTCAAATATGCCACAATAAAAACAAATGAGTAGCATTCACCCAGAACAGAAAGTACATATTGCATGTAAGCAAAAAAAGATCAACACATCACACTATAAGCAGTTGTGTACATTTGAAACTGGCATATACAGAGAAGAAATTGTGCATATACGAGTAAAAATGTCACTGCATTAATTACAAAAATTTGATTAAAAAATCCATTACGGCATCAACACCAGTGATAGATGCACACATTTGGACACAAAAAAAACATAAATGGATGAATGGACAAGATAAAAAAGGCTGGTAGGCGATACAACTTGCCACTGCTCATTAAAAGTGCTGTGGACAGACAGACACTCAGACAGTGTCAGATACAGACTTCCTGTCTGTCAATAAGGATCGCTTATAGCCTACAGCAATGCGAGCCAATAATGCTTCCAACACCACCTAACAATGGTAGAAGTATAAAAGAATTTAGTAGAATTCTGGTACATGACTACGACAATCGGCCTAATGGTTTGATACTGCTGCCATGGAACTCTGAGTGGTCGACATTCTGGGGAACGCTTATCTGCAGCAGAGTGCCATCACCAGTGCCAGTGCCGCTGAGACTGTAGCTGTCAGAAAAAGAAACAAGTACAGCTCACTCAGCGGCACCCACGACTTTTCTTTCCAGTGGCACTGGAAACACTTGGACCCATGAGTGTCAGCACTTAGGAGTTCCTGACACAAATCGGAAGGCGTTTGACTGAGGTGACAACGAACCCTGGTGAAACTGTGTTCTTATTCTATATATTCCACCAAATATGAGCCTGACGATCCAAATTTTAAAGTATGACTGTCCACAAAACTAATTCTATAAATCAAAAGGTCTATGTTCGTTCTGTATCCCCTCCAAATTTAGTTGGAAAATGTTGTATGGTTTTTGAGAAATCAGCCGTCATTTGAATATCTGTATTTCTGCAAAAAATTAACAAGAAAATACAAGATTAATCTGATGTGCAGCCAATTTCCTCAACATTACACAATGCTGTTCAAACTACTAGAAGGCATGACACTTGGCTGTTTCTGAAAAAAGTAATTGGCAATTTTTTATTGGAAATGTAAAATGCATTCGAATTCATGGCATTAATTAGCTGTCACACACGTAACACACGAATACAAAAGTTACTGTTATATTGTTTACAGTTGCTTAAACAAGAAATCCATTCAGATTGTAAATCAATACACTGTATCAATGCAGTGTAAAGTAATATTGCCCAGCATCTTCCACTGTGTTTAGAAAAATAACAGGTTGAAAAATTGTCACACACGTAACGTGTGTGTTACGTGTGTGACTGTAACATGTGTTACACATTACAATTGCGTTTTTTGCTCATTAATTTCAAAAAAATGAATTAAACACATAATTAAACAAACATACTTTTAATAGCTGTGTATTTATTTATTTGTTTTCTTTAATAAATTAATTTATTTATTTTATATTTATTTATTTATTTTGTGGATAATTTGGGATCACCCAATAGGACATCTTAGCCATCGCAGTCATGTCCAAAGTTCAAAGTATGACTGACCACAAAACTAATTTTATTAATCAAAAGGTCTAAGTCTCTTCTGTATCTCCCCGAATTTAGTTGTAAAATGTTGTACGGTTTTTGAGAAATCAGCCATCATATTTGAAAATCTGTATTTCTGCCAAGAATTAACATGATTAATCTAATGTGTTGTCAATTTCCTCAACATTACACAATGATGCTGAAACTACTAGAAGGCATGACAGTTGGCCGTTACTGAGAGAAGTAATTGGCAATGTGTCAATGGACATAAAGAACACATTTGAATTCATGGCACAAGTTAGCCGTCACATACATAATGCACAAATACAAAAGCTACTGTCGTATTGTCTAGAGTTGCCTAAATTAGAAATCCATTCTGATTATAAATCAATACATTGTAGCAATGCAGTGTAAAATAACATTGCTCAGTACCTTCCACTGTTTTTAACAAATAAGAGGTTGAAAGATGTGTCACTCGCATAACTTCTGTTACGTGTGTGACTGTTAGGTGTGTGACACATTACAAATTACAATTGCAAGTGTTTGTTATTCATTAACTGCAAGAAAGTGATTTGAACACAACTGAACAAACATACTTTCAGTAGCTGTGTATTTATTTATTTGCTTTATTTATTCGTTTTATATTTCTTCACATACCTCTGTTGCAGCATGCACTGGATTGTGTTCACTATAATTGTTCTGTTGTGAATGCACAATTTTACAACTTATATGCCGTTTGATGAGTGATACTTAAGCGGGTATTGCAGACAGTAAGTACATAAAAACAAAACATCACGTTAGTGGTACATAGCTTTGAAATATGTAAGCGTTTTGTGGCTGCATTCACATGGATCACACACGTAACGTTTTGGTCACACACATAACGCCCATTTGCAAATCAACCAATAAAACATATATTGATTTATTCAAAAAACATGTAGTCTGCCACAAAGCTCGAAGTCTAAGCTACTTGTATGACCATAGAACATCGTATTACTCCTTTACGATTCGCAGAATTTTCAACAAGACTCCAGTCACCTAAAATTTTCTTAATTTCTGGGTCACATGCGTAACACAGGCTTCATGACATCACAACTTAAGTTAATATTACACTGTGCTGATAAAAGCTATTCCTTTACATTTGGATCAATATCTTGCAGAGTTTTGTGCATCAGTCTGGTTTAAGAAAATTATCTGTCTATCAGGCTATCACTTAAAACATGTTTTTTGATCCAGACGTCACACACGTAACAGTGGAATCGCCTATTCCAGCGCTTGTCAATCGCTATCAAACGCTTCAACATGGCTTGCCTAGCTGACACGTTCACAGTTTCTGAGTCCACATCGTGACCACCGCAAACATAACTTCTGTAGTTTAATATTTCAGCCCTGGGGTGGTCCATAAATGACGTCACACTCTGAGAGGGAAGAAAGTTTACATTATTGTGATGACGCGTGACGTAAGGGAGGGGAGGGTTAAAGGAAGTGTGACGTCACATGCGTCACATCTGTGGAAAGGCACAATAGACAGCCAAATTCATGTTGCCAACTCGCCGTATGTGTCAGGACGAGGAACATTTAGGAACACTGTGCTTAATTTCACACAATTTTATGCATTAAATTGACAGTAGACATTTTTGATAATGGATATAATTTTATAAATTAGAATTAGGATATGCTGAAACTCATCTCTGTACTCTACACTACAGGCTGCCGGGGGGGAGGGTGTTAGACGATTGTGACGTCATATTTGAAGGGAGGTCCAGGGAAGTGTGATGAAGGGGGGGTAGAGGGTAAATTTATCCCTAAAATCCTGCGACGTCATTTATGGACGACCCCCCTTAGGAATTGAGTAGAAAGTTGCCTGTAATTGAAAATACTCTTTAGTGTCCTGAAAGAAAGCCTAAATAGCATTACTACAGTACAAGAAACAGTAAACTTATCGAAAGATGCAAGACTTATTAAGAAATATCACGGAGCGTTTTATCAAAGATACCTGACGAGCTCACGCTGTAGCCTAAGCCTAAGGGGTGGTATTGGCTGCCTCGCCCTATGTGATAAGTTGCAAATTGAGAAACAACAGGACCAGTTACTTACTGCACAGAGTCCGATCGCTCCCTGAGCATGTGCTGAAAGGTATGCTGATGTCATCGCTGATGACTGTACACAATACAATTAGTAAGCAACGATAATGACAATTTATGTGAGTCACAATGTAATGTAGTGACACTTTTCAGCATCAGTGAAAAGCGCATGAAAATCGGTCAACATCAGAAAAATACGAGCAAGAGTTTAGTGCTATTTTTGACTCACAGTGTATACAGGGTGCGGCAAAAAAGCAACCCCCTAAAGTTTTTTGCTGTTTTCTCAGCAACCGTTTGGAATTTTAACGTAAATTTTACAGTTTTATTTCGCAAAATGTTCTACATCTAACTGCCAAGTAAAATGTGATTCTGTTGAAGAATGACAAAGTTATAGATTTTTTTAACATGACCGCCTACTGATTTTTCAGCATTAAAAATGTTCAAGCTGAAAATCCTATTTAATTTTCCAAAATTGGTTACCACGTTACTGCCAATGACGTCACAGTGACGTTTTGATAAACAGTTATTTATTTTGTTCATACATTATCACTTAATTATCGTTCTTTTAAAGCAATCGCCGGCTGCCCACCAGGTTCATCTTCCAGCAGGATGACGTGCCAGCACACACAGCACGCAGCGCACAGAACTGGCTGCGGGCCAACTGTCCAGATTTCATCACAAAAGACCAGTGGCCTCCAAATTTGCCGAATATAAACCAAGTGGACTATTGCATGTGGTGTGCAATGTTGGAGGCGTACTTCAAGCTTAAAACAAAGCCGAAAACTATCGCCGAAGTCAAGGAAGCGCTTCAGGTTATTTAAGACAACTTGTCACAGGGACCGATCGACAAGGCTGTGAAAGACTTATCAAAGTAAGCGACTGAAGGCTCGTGTTGTAGCTTGGAGCTAATGGTGGACAGTTTAAACATTCACACTGACAATGAAATTCTGGCATCTGATCATTAGTTAACTGTGTTGTTTCAACGATGTTATTGCATTGGTGTAGTGGAGTGATTTTCAACCGGGGTTCCATGGAACACAAGGGTTTCGCGAGCATCTGCCAAGGGTTCTGCAGCTGGTGTGTAAACATAACATAACGTGCGAAATTATGCCAGACAAAGTCGTAGAAAATCAGCACCAAACACTTTGTTTGAAATTGTGCTTCTGTGCATATATTTTTGCATAGACTTACTGTGTAACTGTGTTGAATCATTTTTGTTCTTAGTAGGCCTAATTTTGGCATATCTGCATTGTAGGCCTATATTATAACGTAGGCCCCTATGCATTGCGTGACATTACTCAACTCCAAGGATTAGTGCATTATCAAAAATAAGAAAAAAAACGTATTGATTAAGATCATGGTTACAAAATCGTTTGATGATTTACTTAGTCAATTCAATTCTTTAAACACTCTGCTAAGGAAAAAAAGATGCGTAGGCATATGTCTTAAAGCGTCCACGTGATAAATTTTCTGGATTGGTGGCGGAGGCTAAATGGCCGTCGACGACCGCCTCGCCCGTCGTATTTCGTTAAATACAATACTGCAGCCTACTAATGCAGTCAAATATCATATTATAATTGGTCATTTTTGCCTGGAGAGCTCAGCACTGTTAGGGAAATGACACCCTGTAGCTTCAATCTCGTGTACGTCGCTAGACTGATGGATCAATGCATGGGTGATCTTCACGCTCATGTGGGGTTCCGCTGCAGCAAAAAGGTTAAAAAAAACACTGGTGTAGTAGCTTGAACATTTTTCAATGCTGAAAAATCGGTAGGCGGTCATGTTAAAAAATCTATAACTTCGTCGTTTTTCAATAAAATCATACTTTACTTGGCAGTTAAATGTAGAAAGTTTTGCTATATAAAGATGTGAAATTTCAAACTAAAACTTAAAACGATTGCTGAGAAAACAGCAAAAAACTTTAGGGGGCTACTCTTTTGTCGCACCCTGTATATGAAAACAGTATTTAACCTGCTTGATTGATTTATGATATGTGATCTGACATTGACAGAAATGCAGCAATATATAAAGCATTAACAGACCATGATAACTTTGAAATTTTATTTGACTAGACTGCTCAATTTATCCACAGTAAACTGTGTGCCAGAAAAGTAAACTTACAAACAGAAACAGAGAATAAGATATGTACAGAAACAGATCAAGAGACACACAAAGAAGCATACAATATCATACATACACCTATAAATGTACAAAACATCAATTTATACACTTGTTGACGGCAACATTTAAGAACCAGCACATCGAAAACAGCAAAAATTACAAAAGATGATATTGCCTGCATTACACTAACTGTGTCAATTTGCTGCTGAATAATATCACATTTTGTAATTTTTGCTGTTTTTGATGTGCGAGTTCTTCAATGCTGCCGCTAACAAGTGTATAAACTGATGTTTTGTACATTTACATTTGCTATTTCACTACTAAAATAACGTTTTCCTACTAGTGATCAGTTACAAAGATATTCCGCTTCAGATATTTTAGGGCCACGATCTTGATCTTATGGGATCATGTGACATTTAACTTGCTACGACAATTTTCTGTGGACTGTCAATTATGACCACGCATGGTTATGTAGATTGGACAACTGACATTTGGGGCTATCTATACTACTACTGCGCAAACCGAGTTCTAGACAGTTTGTGTCCAAATTTTGCAAATTCGTTGCCATGGCAACCTGTGTCGGTGTGTGTAAAATTTTATTGGCAGCATTCGATGGCCCGACCCCGAAAACCCCCTTATAGACACAAAGATCTTGCAAATATCTCTTACAGAAGCTAAGTTATAGCCCATTTTGTCCCAAATTTTGTTGCCGTGGCAACCAGAGAGTGTCTGAGGAAAATTTGAATGACAACATTTAAAAAACATACCCTACAACCAAAAATTACAACTCTATCTTATACACAGCCTGAGCTATAACCGTTTAAAGAATTGTTGAATTGTCTCCATAGGTGCCATTGTAATTGTTTCAAATTTTAAAATAAATAAATTAAATATTACATTTTATTTTTCTAACCCCAAAAAGACACATCCTTGCCTGATACCACATCGTTTGAGCTATTGCACACAAAAATCCGCTGAGTGGTCTGACCTGTAGGCGATTTGAAGAAAAAAGGTATATCGGTATCAGAAAATTTTTGGATATATTTTACTCACCTGCCCAGAAGTCCCCCCTCCTCCCCATAGATGGATTTGCATAAAATTTTGCACTGGGTGTTATCTCGCTGACGTAATCAACCGTGCCAAATTTTATCTCAATTGGATTAGGGGGTTTAGATTCTGTGGGGGTCAAATTTTTGGCTTTCCCATAAGAAAAAAAGTCGCCGTTAACACAGGGCTTAAACTACCATCCAGTCTGTGATACACAGAAAGAGATGGAGAGAGAGATAGACAGGCAGACATACAAACAGACAGGCAGACAGATAGTCGGAGAATTACCATAAAGGTGACGGTGTAAAGTTGTGCAGATTGAGATGGTAAAGTGGAACTGCTGGAAAAGCAGATTCCATTCACCTTATGTATCATAGTCACAAACACACTACGCATATACTGACAACACAAGTCATTGGTTAATGATAACTCAATAAAATCAGAACAGATCGACTAAATAGATAATTAATAAAGCCATTAATCTCAATCAAATACTAACAATGGCTACCATGCAAGCAGAATGCATGTCAATATTAACTTTAGATGTTATTCACCAAACAAATGTCGCAAATGCAGGAACAAAAATAGGTCTACAGGGCGTGCCAAAAAATGACCCAACTTGTTTTTGTCAGAACTTCATAAAATCTTCACCAAATTTGACAATTTTTGGCATACAGATAGCCAAGATGATAGAAAAATGCAAGGTACACTCACTGTCCACCTCACATAGTTTATATCAACGCACTACCATGTAAAACACAGATGCTCCAAATTGTTACATTACACGGTGATTATCAGTATCAGATTGCTCACATTTTTATTATCAATTTGACAGAAAGCGCCATGTGACGTAATAATTTTGTGGTAGTAAATATTTTACGCTGAAAATTGCAGACAACAAAATAACTGATTGATGAGCTTAAAACACATTTTATCCATGAAAGAGTGCTGTGCATTTTGATCAGGCCCGTCAAGAAAGTGGGAAAGGGGGGAGGTAAGCTACCCTGGGCCCCACAACGTTTGGGGGGCCCTGCCGTCGCTCAAAAATATAAAGTACACTAGACTGCACCATTTAAAAAAAATAAAGCATTTTCTCCCCCGAGGGGCCCCACAAGAATCTTTCCCCAGGCCCCGCTGTGGCTTTTGATGAGCTTGATTATGATCAGTTGATCGTTAATGCTGCTGTCAACCGTGGCATCACATCTAAGCCACTGTATACACTTTGGGCATAAATTCTGGTAATTTGGAAGCAAGCTGTTACACAAACTTATAATTCTGCTAAATAAATCACATTTTAGTTTACTGTGTGCTAAGTTAAGTTGCTAAAACTTTTACAGTGACAACAACTGAGCATTATGCAACAATTTGGAGCATCTGCATTTTACATGGTAGTGCATTGACATGAACTACCTGAGGTGGACAATAAGTGTACCTTACATATTTCTATCGTCTTGACTATCTGTGTGCCAAAAATTATCAAATTTTGTCAAGATCTGATAAAGTTCTGACAAAAACAATTTGGGTCATTTTTTGGCACACCCTGTATATTATCATTAGTAGAACCTAGGTGCTGGTTTTAATCCAATCACGTTCTTTCAAGAAAATGGTTAACAAGCATTCGCAGCATTTATCAAATGCTTGTCACTGTTCCTACTTTATAGTGCATTCTTGGTAATGTAAGATCAAAAAATTAACAATAAAGATTGTATTAACTGCTACAAATTTCAACGATTACTTGTGCGATTAATTGTTAATTTGCACAGTTCTAATCATTAACGTGCATAACCTCAGCAACAGACGATGCTGGCATGTAAAGATATTAACTAACAAACCCCAAAGTCATTAAATTTGTCACTGAGTGGCATCACTGCGACCCCACCATAGTCTGCCAGTTTGACGTGGCGGTGAAGCTTAGTGCTCCGACGACGTGAAGGATCTGTAATCCGGGAGTGAGGAATCAACTGAGAGCAAACAATACTGACTGCCTACGTGCCCCAAAGGTAAAGTATGTCAGGTAAAATACGGCATCATTGCAATCATGTTATTTTCAAGTTAATGGGAAGTTACTAGTATATAGGGTTGGGAATATAACTTGGTAGTAAAATGGTAACTTACCAAACTTGCAACCCTGAAATTGCAGGTTCGACTCCAAGCTGGGGCACTCCCAGGTAACAACCTTGGGCAAGTTGTTCACACACACATGTGCCTCTGTTCACCAAGCAGTATAAACTGGTACCAGCTTCACTGCTGGGAAGGTTACGGCAGTAATATGCGGAGGTCTGGCTCTCCTCCCATATACATATAAGGCAGGGATGTGTTCGCCTGTATCGGGTGGCAGTTAATACTGTGTGATCCCATATGGCAGGCAAGGCGTCTGTGGCACACTGCCAGCTCGGGGCCATGGAAACGAAGATGAGCACCACTTGCATCGGTCACAAAGCTGTGAGAAGGCCTGTTGACTATCAGCAGCGATTAACCTTATTGGCAATATATTGTTGGATAGGGCATTGCTGAGTTCCTATATTGTTGTTGTTGTTGGCATGGCAAGCCCATCAGGTGCTGCCGACGTAAGGGGGAGGAAAGGAGATGCCCCAAAAAGATGAGAAATTCCACGAGGTTTTCACTGTCCTGGAACACATCTGACAGATGGAGTCACCAACAGTACTGTTGGCGTTCTACTGCTCACTTTGGTTCCTATATACAGGCTGGGTATAGCCATGCTAATGTAATGCTATCATCATAGCATCATACCAGAGTGCCTCCTGCTGCCTGACAGCTGCACGTGGAACTATTGACCATTGATAAGGTCTGACTGCATCTCAAACAACTGAACACACAGACAGACACAAACACAGCAGTTTATGTAACAAAGACAAAATAATTTGACAAAAAGGCAGAATCACTCCTTGTTTGAATTCTCCAGATGTCAGCTTAGGACTGACGGTCTAGCCACAATTTGCAAACTTATAACCTGCGCTAAACTTGCATGTTTTACAATCAGTCCTTCCCTGTGACCCTCATCTCACACAGCGCGTCACCAAATGGCATCTACATGCATCAAAAGATTTAACCAAAGGTCACAAATGTGACAGACGACAGACCACACTACAGAAATTTATGCAAAATCGTGCAGAATTGCTTGTGTTGCAAGATGCAATTCCACCGAAAAACAACAATTCTTCCTAAGCCACAAAGCCCATGGGGCAGGCAGCACTCTCTGTTTCCTTAGCCTTCAGCCAGACACAAGTTTACATTGCAAAACTATGGATGCATGGCTAGTGCATCGTGCAGTGTGCCTCTTTGAACCCCAGCTTTTTCTCATCTCACTGTGCCTACCCACGTAAGAATGGCCAGGGAGAATTTACACAAATAGATAGTCACCCATCCAAGTACTAATCAAGCCCAATGTTGATTAACTTCACTGATGCAACCAACAATGCTAAAAACTAAGCCAAACCGCCAACAAATAAACCACATTTCTGGAAAGCAGTGTTCAGAAAACTAACAAAGTCCAACGGATAATGCAGAACAAGCTAATTGCAAAAGTGCAGGATTGTCATGCCGGCCCACTTTAAACACTGATAAAGGTAAAAAAGGTAAAGAATATGATCTGTATAGCACATCGTCGAGTATTCACACCTCTAACGCGCTTTTCGTCATTAACCAGAACGGCCGATCGCACATCCGCTGTGTGCAACCTGCAGACACAGGCTGGCGCAGCGGAAGACTAAACAGCCCAGTCAGCTGTACAAAGGTCCCCACCTTCCGTAACCCATATAATGGGTTACTACTCATTTAACTGACCCCGGAGGGATGGGAGGCTGAGTTGGCCTTGTTGGTTGACTGATAGCGGATGCTTTACCCACAAAGTAGTCAAACAGCCATCCATCAGTCCAGCGCAGGATAAGGAATGTTTGCCGGCCAGGACCGACGTTCTAACCACTATGCTACGCCACCAACAATAATCACCAGGGGCTGTATGCATAACAACGTCCTAACTTTACTTCCAAACTAAAACCGATTTACGTCAGACGTAGTGCTAAGTCGATATGCATAACGACGACGTGGCACTATGTCCGAACTAACTCTAGTCGCTCTAGCTACCTGTCGTAAATATTTAGTCCGTCGTTGTCAATGTAAATTAACGTCGCTAAGGAGAATCTGCAATCACGTCATGCGTCGTAAATAACTTCAGGTAAGTCAATTACACTTTTGAAACTAACTGCAGTATTAAAAGTTGCTGAATAACACTTTTAGCATTTGATAATTTTCATTTATTCGCATTGTGCATTCTTACTTAGCCCATGGAGCTGTAACTAGGCTCGAGCACGCCCGAGACTGCAGCAGACAACAAGTCAGGCCATATCTATTTTTAGCTGCAGGCCGGCAGAGGCAGAGTGCGTTTAGCCAGGAAATTCCAGAGTCAAACTTACCCGATGTCAACTACGTCGGTAGTAGTTAGTCGCTCGCTATGACAGCATTTTGCATGCCGTCGAACACAACTTTCTAGTTTGGAAGTAGTTAGTCGCGACTTAGGCCTTATGTCCAAACTAATCTACGACGTTGTTATGCATACCGCCCCAGATAGAGACTTCATTGCCCAGATCCTCCGGCATAGTGGCATATTTAGGGGGCATGGTATGATGGCTTCTATTGCGAGACAATGCAAATATTGGTGATTTTCGGTGTTTCCAAGAAAAAATTTGCTACAAATTTGCTGTTTTAATAGCACATCCAACAGTCAAACAGTGCTTCAGCCTAGGGGTGCCTTTGGCATGGCAATGACAAGATGATGTACCTACTCATGGCAATGGCAACATCCGTGAGAAACTCCTGAAAGAAAAGAAAGAGCCCTATTAGCTCCACACCCAGATACCCCCTTTTCCAAATCCTAAATATGCTACTGATGACGACGATGATGGTACAGACCGTGTTTTGTCAGTGCTGGGTTGCGTAAAATCCTCACAAGTCTGACACGTCCTTGCAGCATGACCTCCAGCTCGGTAAGACCCATCCAGCTCTCTCTCCACTAAACACAATTTACTCAACAGTTAAAAGGTTAAAAGGCATGCAACACAGATCTCTCAAAATATTTTAAGAAGTCTATAGCATGTAATAATAACTTAACCATGCCGAATATGGTCAACTAAAAGCATTTAGCTCTTCCTGAGCCACGTTATGGGAAACTCATCTTGTAGCCATAGAGCGACACCTGCCATATGGAATCAGACAGTGTTACTTGCCACCCGACACAGGTGAATGCGCCTGCCTTAACCCAGCCAGACAGGCCAATACTCGATTTACCTACCCTGGAGGGATGGAAGGCTGAGTTGACCTTGGTTGCATACCAAAATAGTTTGCCTGTCCACAGAGAGTCACCCATCCAAATAGAGTACCAGCCATTCGATAGCAACACAACCGAGAAATGTACTCACAAACAGTCAACAGCAAATAGTATCATTTGCCAATAAAATCTATAGTATCACAGAAAATTTAGTCAAAATCTATGGTCGTTATTCTTAGCATCTGCAGCATAACAGTAGCAACAAGCTTTGACAAGTTTTCAGACACTAACTAGCAGTATGCTTCAGATAGACAGCAGTAACGAAACACATTTAGTCTGTGAGTACTAAAGCATATACACTGTGAAACAAAAAAACAACAGAAAAAAATATTTTTAAAAGTTTGAATAATTTTGCCATCATGGATAGCTGAAGAAATAGCTTTTCGGCATTTTTGATGGTCAGCAATTTTTCACACAGTTGTGAAATTTGACTTTGCAGTTTGACCGCAAAAACTTATATCTGTGGGGTAAAAGTAACATGCAAAATTAACATCATGACTAAGTCTGAAGATATCAGAAACGGTATTCATTCTGAATGAGAAAACAACATCAGAGAATACATTAATAAAAAACAAAAAATGCATAAATCACAATATGTGTAAATGCAGATCAAGAACAGTAGAAATGTGCCATTGTTAGACTGTTTTAAGTAGGAGAAAACTTGGCTGTTTAACGTAAAAGCGAACTTAAAACACACTAAAGCATAAAAATCTGATAAACAGAGTGGCACAGAATACAGGGTGCACTGTGCAATTTTAGTCAAAGCTGCAACCAAGACTTACCAATTTTCAAAATTTCATCACTGGCAGCATGCTTATCAGTAAATTTGTAATGAACTGGTAATAACTTTATAGACTCATAGTTACGACACTTAGTTGCATACATATTCAGGGCCAACCTGCATAACAGAGCATCTGCTAAAGAAGGTTATTACGTTCTTGATATCCTATCAACGTTCTAATTGCTCTCAATGTTTGCAATATCCTGTTTGTCAGATTCCAAGTAATCAAAAAACATGTCAAAGTGATACAGACCAACAATATCGCGAGCATTGGAACACTGCTGGCATTGCATCGGAGAAACAAGTGTTGTCGTCATCTTGCACTCAACGCATGACCATCCATCAGATGATGTGCTCTATCCATGACACACAAATCTATGCTGTACAACTGAAACTCCATGCTAACTAACTTGAAAATAAAAATTTACAAAGTGAGTAAATCAGTGAGTAGAGTTCTGTGTCCCACACGACACATTACAGGTCATTCTGGACGAGTCTTTTCCAGGCAATCACTTGCACCAGTACATACGACTAAAATCAACAGTTAAAAACTGAACAGTCTAATGATACATAAAAATTAGATATGCCTGGATATAAAAAACTAACCACAAACAACATTTCAAGACACAAACATAACATTCGGCAACAAAAAATTTGGACACACAGTGAAAAAGCAAGCAGCTTTGGCCTCAAGAAAACTAACTGCAACATTAAAAAACTGCCAGTTTATGTGTGAGTCTTACCATGTCAGAAGGACACTCTGCACATGTAATCTGACCTCCATAGTTCACCAAGAAATAGAAGCCAGGCTGACATATGCAGCCACAACCTGTGCACAAAATTCAAGTTTAAATATTGCACAATTATTGCAGTAAAAATTCAAAGTAGGGGCATTCACTGTTGCCTCAACAAGGACATCGTCAAAGCACCCTCTGTGGGCTGTTTCAAAAACAGTTTGCTACAGTTCACTCCATACTGCCATAGTGTTCTCCATATTGCCACGATACCTCACTGTGGAAGTTTGCTAACTATGTTCTACATATTATACAGGGTGTGCCAAAAAATGACCCAACTTATTTTTGTCAGAACTTCGTCAAATCTCCACCAAATTTGATAATTTTTAGCATACAGATAGCTAAGACGATAAAAAATATCTGAGGCACAATATCTTTCTAACTGATCACCAGCAGGAAAACAGTATTATAGTAATAAAACCACAAATATAAATGCACAAAACATCAGTTTATATTAAAGAACTCACACATCAAAAACAGCAAAAATCACAAAAGGTGATATTATTCAGCAGCACATTGACACACAGTCAGTGTGATGCGGGCAATATCACCTTTTGTGATTTTTGCTGTTTTTGATGTGTGAGTTCTTTAATATAATTGCCATTAACAAGTGTATAAACTGATGTTTTGTGCATTTATGCTTCGTAATTGTACTTGATATACGGTCAGCAATTCTGAAAATAAAACACTGAATGTGCTGACTTAAAATTACAAAGTTCACTAGTAAAATGTTACTTCTCCTGATCGACACATTACTAATCCACATCTCACAATGCAAATTCTGATTAAACCAAAACTTGGATATGTTGGTGCAATCACAAAACTTCCCCCACCTGAATCCTAGTCATCTAACCCTATCCTTAACCCTAACCATGTTTCTAACCTTAATCCTGGCCCTGAACTTAGGACCATATGCATAACCCAAACCCTATGTCTAGTTTGCTACGTTAATTCTATTTTCAGTTCAATGAACTGATAGAAGCAATGCAAAATTTACTACTTTCAGTTCAGGGAAAACCAAAGTTGTTAGATATATCTAGAATATCTAACGTCTTTGGGGAAAATGGATAATGCCCAATGCCGCCGGGCCGCTGAGATCCTGCCGCCATCACTGTCAGAAACTGAGCTGGTCTCATGACACTTCAGCCAATGATACTTCCAGACTTACCCCGTCTGCAGTCGATGGCCTGATGGGACTAAAATGTAGCAGAAAGTTAACAAACTATCTAATAAAGCTGAAATAAATAAATCTAAGTTGCACAATAAGATTTTAGATCTATGCTGTAAGTATGCAGGCCATTTTGGCCCAATTCTGCCACTGTCCAGCTGAGAGTAAACTAAAAAAACTGTTAATCTCTTTGCATTTTGAAAAGATGTGAATAAGAATTGTGGCACTTAATCATTTTTAGTCCATCTTGTATAAAGAAAGAACATCGCTCTGCACAAGTCATGGTAGATCTATATAGCATCAATCAACACCTGCGCATATTTCATCTCAGCAGCCAGCACTGGTAACGAGGAGTTTACTAAAAGTTTAATTTGGTCTTACTCATATTTTTTTACTTTAGAATTAGTGAATCTATTCATCATCTCTAATGCAGTACTGGTGACGGTGTGAAACAAATAGCAGCGCGGCCGAACTGATTTTAGCAGCCCAATTAGCTGCACTTCAGATCGCCGAACTGCTTTTAGTAAATTCCGATTTTTTCGACTCAGTTCGGCGAACTGACGACAGTAATTTTGGTCACCAATCTTTCAATTCGCCAAACTGACCGCAGCACTGAGCAGTTTGCTATTTCACACTTCCTGCTGGGAAACTTTTGCAATTGCGCCCAATTTTTGTTAAAATGCGCAAAAATAAGTGAAAGTAAAAACCGAATTCTGAAACGAACCGTCGCTACTGACGGTCTGAAATGTTGAATTCTGTGAACAAGGCATGCAAGCCAGCTTGGTTGTGTTGAAATAGAACTGTACGCCATGTTCACGCAGTCGCTTACAACTTTCTGGACTTTCATATTCTAGCGTGTATGCCGGATTACCAGCAATCGCAACGCGAGAATGATAAAACAGCCACAATATGCACAAATTCTGAGTTTTTAGTACACAATCCTCTTTCATATTCGCACTTGTTATTTTGTTTATTAACACGATTTCCGGTTGTGCTTAGCAACCAAAATGAATACCGATAAATAAGTAAACATAAATTTTTTAAAATCCCGTTTTCCAGCTCGCAGTTTTCAGTCCCTGCGTTTTAATTGAAACAATTTGATAATTGTTTTTAAATAAATAAATAAACTTAGACAAAAATTAAAACCAGTCACATTAACAAGTTGGTTACAGTTCAAAAAAACTTCGGCATTTGCTATAATAACTGGGATCACAGGCGCGCGGTAACGCAGCCATGTGTTAATGCCTTAATGGCGACCGGCTAAGTTAATGTAGAATGTCAAAATTCGACCCCGCGCAGATCCGCAACCCCTCAACCGATCGACATAAAATTTGAAACAAGTGATAATGTTTGCAAGACGACCCCCTGTGCAAAAATTTCGTGCAAATCGTCCATTGGGGGATTCTCGGCAAATGGGTGAAATATAACGAAAATTTTTCTAGTATATATATATACCTTTTTTGTTGACCGACCTACAGGTCACACCGCCCGGCGGATTTTCACGCGCGATGGCTCGGACAACGCGGCCTCACGCAACGGTCAAACCTTTTCGGGAACCGAAATTCGAAGTTAATACCTAACCCCTGAAAAATCCCTCCAAAATCGAAAATTGGGCCCAAAACGGACAAATTTTCGGCCAAAAATGCTCCTGTATAAAAATTTCACCTAGGCCTATAAACGGCCCCTAATCGTCATCGTAGGACCATAAAAGTTGTATAGTGAATAGGCAATATGGCCT
>Ga0209367_1003884_pt1:0-12500 | contig 20462 bp, 15 predicted proteins | sample WorMetLIZISLAND2_FD_187412 | JGI IMG/M metagenome (GOLD analysis project Ga0209367, IMG submission 187412) | Marine gutless worms symbiont microbial communities from Max Planck institute for Marine Microbiology, Germany - Olavius geniculatus... ...
CATAAGTAGTCGACGTAATCAATTACTGTTTGTACGTTTGTAAAAATATTTAAGAAAAAAACCAAAAATTTGGCGCACAAGGTGAGGCGGCGTCAGCAAATAAAATTCGATTTGGGCAACAGCCCGTCAATTAATGGTGCTGGATACTGGATACTCAATCCAGTATCCAGCATCCAGTATCCAGCATCCAGTATCGAGCGTTCAGCACCCAGTATCAGCATCCAGCCGCCAGGTACCCGCAACCGACTTCCGTCAACCCTAAACAGGCCTGCCGGCAATTCATGGCAATGATATTTCTGTAACAATCCAGAATACTTATCTTGCCATCCATTTTTGGCATCCAATCCGGAAAAATTTTCAAAAAACCTTTGACAATTAATCGCGGCTGATGATATACCCCGCCGCAGCTATACTTGCGTTCTACGGTACCATATATTGTTTTTTCTGTAATTTATGGTCCGCCAGCGGCGGATTGATCAGGCAAACATCCGCCTGCAGCGGAGAAAACACGAAAATTCATGTGGTTAATTTTCGTGTTTCTTCATTTCGTGATTCGGTGATTGATGACTCCGGCATGGCGGATGCGGGTTGAGAATAGTCCGAGTTGAGAAAAATCTGAGAATTAGCAACAAAATTGCTTGAAAATTGCTGATGGAGGTTCTATTCATGAAATTTTCTGGTCTATGCCGGAAAGGTTTTCCGATCTTCCTTTTGTCATTTTTTCTGATTTGTATTTTCCTGCCCCAATCCGCAATTGGAGCGTCCGGTGAATCGGGCGGCGGCGGCGTGGTGGTTGTCCCCGATGGTTCAGTGCTTATTCAAATCATCAATTTTATTTTCCTGATATGGGTGTTGAACCTTTTGTTGTACCGGCCAATCCGTAAGATTTTAGCCCAGCGCAAAGAAAAGATAAGCGGGCTTCAACTTTCTATTGAAACTTCCGATAAAGATGCCCTTGAAAAAGATGAGGCGTTTTCTGCCGGTATAAAGGAAGCGCGGGCAAAGGGTTTCAAGGAAAAAGAAGCCCTGGTGCAGCAAGCCTCTGAAGAGGAAAAGAAGATTATTGCGGATATTAACAGCAAGGCCCAGGCCGAGTTGGCCGAAATTCGAGAAAAAATCAAAAATGAAGCTGAGGTTGCCAGGGAAAGTTTGCAAAATGAAGTAGATAGTTTTGCCAGCCAAATATGTCAAAAGATCTTGGGGAGGGCTGTTTAATGAAAAGTTACGGTATTGGCCGACCACGTCGGGCCGGGAAATTACTCGGATTTCTCTTTTTTCTGGTGCTGATGTTAGGTGTCATTTCAATTTCCACAGCCGTGGCTGCCTCCGGCGAGGGTGGATCCAAAGGTTGGGTGTGGACAGACACTTTTCGCGTAATGAACTTTGCGGTGCTGGCCATTGCGCTGGTTTATCTGTTGCGCAAGCCGCTCTCCCAGGCGCTCAGTTCCCGTATCAAAGACATAAAAGACGAATTGGAAGACCTGGAAGTTCGCAAAAAAGAAGCTGAAAAAAAGCTGGCCGAATATAACGATAAATTGGCCCAGCTGGAAAAAGAGGCTGAAACGATCGTCGAGGAGTACATCAAGCAGGGAAATGAGGCCAAGGATAGAATATTGAAGGAGGCGCAAGCGTCTGCTGAAAAACTCAAGGCCCAAGCCCAGCGCAATATTCAGCATGAATTCGAGCAGGCAAAATCAAAATTGCAGGAGGAAATTTTCGAATCCTCGCTGGAAAAGGCCGAAGAAATAATCAAAAATAAAATTTCGGAAGATGATCAGGACCGCATCGTTGATGAGTATCTGAAGAAGGTGGTGGCATGATGAAAAATCTGGTAATTGCAAGGCGTTATGCCAAGGCTCTATTATTGATCGGGAAAGAGGACGGCAACACGGAGACCTATCGTGATGAATTGGCAGGATTCAATGATCTGGTTGAGCGTGAAAAAGCTCTCGAACAGGCGATCAACAATCCGCTTTACAATGCCGATGGCCGCAAAAAAGTGTTGGAATCAGTTTTAGAAAAATTGGAATTTTCCGGGATCATGAAGGCCTTTTTAACCCTTCTTTTTGATAAGGGAAGATTGATCAATCTGAACAGCATCAACGATCTTTACCAAAAGCTGGCTGATGAATTAAAGGGCATTTCACGTGCCAGCTTAGTTTCGGCTACCGAGCTTTCATCCGAAACCGTCGAAAAAATTCGTGCCACCCTGTCTGAAAAGACGGGCAAAGATATCATCCTGGATGTTGAACGGGATCCAGGTCTCATTGGCGGGATCGTTACTCGCATCGGCGATCTTGTCCTGGATGGGAGTATTAAAACACAATTACTCAATATGAGGGAATCATTAAAAAGGGGTGAGGGTGTCTAATGGAATTAAGAGCAGAAGAAATTAGTCAAATTATTAAAGAACAAATTACAGACTATGACAAAAAAATCGAATTGAGCGAAACCGGTGTCGTCCTGTCGGTTGGAGACGGTATCGCACGTGCATGCGGCCTGGAGAAAGTCATGGCCCTGGAACTTGTCGAGTTTCCGGGCGGCATCCTCGGCCTGGTGTTGAACCTTGAAGAAGACAATGTGGGTATTGCCATCATGGGCGAAGACATCCACATTAAAGAAGGCGATATGGTCAAACGGACCGGCAATATTGCCCAGGTGCCGGTGGGTGAGTCGGTTCTCGGCCGCGTGGTCTCGGCGGTAGGCGAACCGCTGGACGGCAAGGGTCCCATCGACTCCAAGGAAAGCAGCCGGGTTGAAATGGTCGCTCCGGGTGTTATCGCCCGTAAAGGTGTGCATGAGCCCTGTTACACCGGCTTAAAGGCCGTTGACGCCATGACCCCGGTTGGAAAGGGACAGCGTGAATTGATTATTGGTGACCGCCAGATCGGTAAAACGGCTTGCGCCATTGATGCTATTCTGGCCCAGAAGGATACGGATGTATATTGTATTTACGTGGCCTGCGGACAGAAAAAATCCACGGTGGCCCAGGTTCACGCTGTATTGGAAAAACACGGCGCCATGGAATACACCACCATCGTATCGGCCTGTGCCAGTGATCCGGCGACCCTGCAGTTTATCGCACCTTACTCCGGCTGCGCCATGGGAGAATACTTTCGCGACAAAGGCCAGCATGCACTGATTATCTATGACGACCTTTCAAAACAGGCGGCGGCTTACCGTCAGGTCTCTCTTCTGCTGCGACGACCGCCGGGCCGCGAAGCGTTCCCGGGTGATATTTTTTACAACCATTCACGACTGCTGGAACGTGCCGCCAAATTAAATGACGAGCTTGGTGCGGGCTCACTGACCGCCCTGCCAATTATCGAAACCCAGGCCGGTGACGTGTCCGCCTACATTCCGACCAACGTGATTTCCATTACCGACGGCCAGATATATCTGGAACCCGGGTTGTTTTTTGCCGGGGTCAGACCTTCAATTAACGTTGGCCTATCCGTATCCAGGGTCGGCGGCGCGGCGCAGGTCAAAGCGATGAAACAGGTGGCCGGTACGCTGCGGCTGGACCTGGCTCAATTTAGAGAACTGGAGGCCTTCGCTGCGTTCGGCAGCGACCTGGACGCCGCCACCCAGCGCCAGCTGACCCGTGGTGCCCGGCTGGTTGAAATCCTCAAACAACCCCAGTATCAGCCCCTGCCGATGGAAAAACAGGTTACCATTCTTTATGCCGGGACCAAGGGCTATCTCGATGAGTACCCGGTCGATGTTCTGGCGAAATATGAGGCGGGTCTGTATTCCTTTATCGAAGACCGGTATCCGCAGATTTTTTCCGAACTCAAGGAGAAGGAAGAAATCTCCGACGATCTGGATAAAGTAATGGCCGAGGCATTGAATGCTTATGGCGACGAGTTCAAAGATACGATTAAGTAGTTATTGGTTATATGTTAATTGTTATTAGTTAATTGCTGATTTGTCATTCTAATAACCAGTAACCACTAACAAATAACCTGAGGTTCATATGCCAAGCTTAAAAGATGTCCAGAATAAAATTGCCGCGGTTAAGAAAACCAAGCAGATTACCAAAGCTATGAACATGGTTGCCACCTCGCGTTTACGCGGTGCGCAGGGCAATATGGAAAATTTTCGTCCATATGCCGCCAAGTTTTCCGAGGTATTGGGCAGTCTGGCTGAAAAATCCGGCGAAGAGGCCAGCCCGCTGCTCGTGCCGCGGGAGGAAGTCAAAAACATCCATATAATACTGTGTACCTCCGACCGCGGATTGTGCGGCGGCTTTAATGTCAATCTGATCGACAAAGCCAATGCTTTTGTCAAGGAACACGCCGGCGGTGACAGGCAGATTTCATTTACCAATTTCGGCCGCAGGGGCCGGGATTGGAGTCGCAAAGAGAATTTCGAAATTGACGATGAACATATCGGCATCGTTGGCACCACTTTCAGTTTCAATGTTTCCGCGACGGCTGGCCGCAAGTTGGTGGACGGCTATTTAAATGGCGACTACGATGAGGTCTACGTCATTTTTTCCGAGTTCATCAGCATGGGAAAACAGGTCCCCGCGGTCAAGCAGCTCCTTCCGATTCCACCGATCGAAACCGCCGAGGACGCATCCCTAGATGACAGCGGTGAATACTTGGCCGAGCATATCTGTGAACCATCCCCGGAAAGTCTTTTGGGGGAACTGCTGCCGCAAAGTGTTCACGTGCAATTGCACAGTGCTTTGCTGGAAACGTCCACCAGTGAGCATGCCGCGCGGATGGCTGCCATGGACAATGCCACCAAGGCATGCAATGATTTTATCGAAAATTTGACTTTATTATTCAATAAAGCCCGTCAGGCGGCCATTACGGCGGAATTAATGGATATCGTCGGTGGCGCTGAAGCCTTGAAGGGATAGCTAGCAGCTAGCAGTTAATTGTTATTTGTTACCCGGTCTAATTCTTGGCCGCAGTCGTAAATGCGATACGAATAACAAATAACGAATAACAAATAACCAATTTGGAGGTCTATAAATGGGAGAGAATATCGGAACTATCACGCAGGTTATGGGGCCTGTCGTTGACGTCGAATTTGAGCAAGGCAATCTGCCCACAATTTATACGGCACTTGCGATCAGCAACCCCGCCATCAGTGATGAAGAGGACAACTTGGTAGTTGAGGTCGCACAGCATCTGGGTGATAACGTGGTCAGGACCATTGCAATGGATGTTACCGACGGTTTGACCAGAGGCCAGAAAGCCAAAGATACCGGCAAACCGATTATGATGCCGGTGGGCGAAGCCGGCCTCGGACGCGTGCTGAACGTGGTCGGCCGGCCGGTGGATGGCTTGGGGCCGGTCAGCCAGGAAAAGACGCTGCCGATTCATCGTGAAGCGCCCAAGTTTACCGAGCAGGATACCACGGTCCGTGTTCTTGAAACCGGGATTAAAGTTATCGATTTACTGGTGCCGTTTCCGCGCGGCGGAAAAATGGGCCTCTTTGGCGGCGCCGGGGTCGGCAAAACCGTCATCATGATGGAAATGGTTAATAATATCGCACTGCAGCACGGCGGTATATCGGTATTTGCGGGCGTCGGCGAGCGAACGCGTGAAGGCAATGACTTATATCATGAAATGAAAGAGGCCGGCGTACTTCCGAAAGCGGCTCTGATATACGGCCAGATGACTGAGCCGCCCGGAGCAAGGGCGCGGGTGGCCCTTTCAGCTCTGACCGCAGCCGAATATTTCCGTGATCAAGAGGGACAAGATGTGCTGATCTTCATCGACAACATCTTTCGTTTTACGCAGGCCGGTTCCGAAGTTTCAGCACTTCTGGGACGGATGCCTTCGGCCGTTGGTTATCAGCCGACCCTGGCGGTTGATCTGGGTGAACTTCAGGAGCGCATCACCTCCACCGATAAAGGATCAATCACTGCGGTACAGTGTGTTTACGTACCGGCGGACGACTTGACCGACCCTGCACCTGCCACCACTTTTGCTCATCTTGACGGAACCGTGGTCCTGTCGCGAAAATTGGTTGAGAAAGGGATTTATCCGTCAGTGGACCCACTTGACTCAACGTCAAGAATTCTCGATGCCGCCTATATCGGTGACGAGCATTACGAGGTTGCGCGCCAGGTGCAGCAGATTCTGCAAAAATACACCGAGTTGCAGGATATTATTGCAATTCTGGGAATCGATGAGCTTTCGGATGAAGACAAGATTACCGTGGCCCGGGCCAGGAAGCTTGAAAGATTCTTGTCACAGCCATTTCACGTCGCCGAGGTGTTTACCAACACCCCGGGCGCCTATGTCAAGATTGAAGATAACATCCGGGGATTTAAAGAAATAATTGAAGGTAAACACGATGACCTTCCCGAGCAGGCATTTCATATGGTGGGAGGCATTGAGGACGTCATTGAAAAAGCCAAAAGTTTGGCTGCTCAGTAACCAAGGTCGCAGGATTTCTGACGCTTGATATGCATTTAGGGAATCTTTAAGGAATAGATATGGCTGATAATATTAGACTAGAAGTTGTTACCCCGGAGAAGCAGGTGGTCGACGATTTGGCTCAAATTGTTATGGCGCCCGGCACCATGGGAGAATTCGGTATACTTTCCGGACACACGCCCTTTATGACGTCATTGAAAACCGGAGCCATCCATTACCGGGATGAAAACGGCAAGGATCAGTTCGTATTTGTCAGCGGTGGATTTGCTGAAGCGCTTCCGGATAAAGTGACGGTTTTGGCGGAATCTTCTGAAAGAATGGAAGATATTGATGTTGATCGGGCCAAAGCGGCCGTTGAGCGGGCGGAAAAGCGGTTGAGTGAAGATCGAGCCAAGGAAAAGATTGATATTGCCCGGGCCAAAGCGGCCCTTGACCGGGCCATGGTGCGCATCAGAATAGCCGGCTCGTCCTAATTAAAATCGGGCCTTTTCGCCGTTTACATCAGACGCACAATTTGTATATCATAAGGGTGAACCATTTCATTGGTTTACCCTTTTTATATTTAGCAGAGTAGCTTGGAAATTGAGATTTAATTCCGGCATTAAACCACCACTTCTAGTGGTGGACCCGAAAAGGTTCTACCGGTCCGGTGAGAATCAACGGAGCTGGAACAAATACGAAATACGAATTTCGAAATCCGAAACAAATTACAAATTCGAATGTCCAAATTTTCAAAACGTCCCAAACCGATAAATGAAACCAGTGCATAAAACTGATCCAACGCGCTCAGCTTTAGATTGCGCATTGGATCTGAATTTGTTTTTGTCATTGGGATTTATGTTATTCGAATTTGTTTCGTGTTTCGTGCTTCGGATTTCGGATTTACATCATTGCGCCAGTGATCTTGCCCCCTTCCAGGGGGCTTCCTGAGGCCTCCGGCTCAGCCGGAGGAGCGTTCACTGTAATTTGGTGCTTGGGATTTGGAATTTTGCCTTCTGGTGAGCTTGTTTTTAACGTTAAATTTCAGAAAACAGTGTAGGTAGAACTAGTGAAAAATAATGTTGCCGTAATTATACTTGCAGCTGGTATGGGTACTCGTATGAAATCAGCCAAAGCCAAGGTGCTTCACGAAATTCAAGGCAGACCCATGATAAACTATGTCGTTGATACCGCTAGACAGGTTGCCGGGGATGATGTCATTGTGGTTATCGGCAACCAGGCCGCAAGCGTTCGGGCAGTCCTGTCAGACACAGCCCAACTGCTTTTCGCCTACCAGGAGCATCAACGCGGCACCGGGCATGCGGTATTGTGCGCTCTGCCGCAAATTCCCGTGCATTGCGGCCATGTAATCATCTTGTACGGCGACGTACCGTTGATCCAACCGGAAACGATAAGTGGACTCTTAGAAGATCATCTGAGTGCCCGGCGTGATGTTTCGCTACTGGCAGTGGAAATGGCAAATCCTTGTGGCTATGGTCGTATTTTGCTCGATGATAACTCTCAGATATCCGCGATTATTGAAGAAGCTGATGCATCGGCCGCCCAAAAGCAAATTAAATTAATAAATACCGGAATCTATTGCATAGCCAAACCATTTTTATTGGAGACGCTGCCTAAAGTCCGGTCGGACAACGCCCAGGGCGAACTCTATCTTACGGATATCATGGCCATCGGCTATCAGGAAAAGAAGAATATGGGGGTTATGGTCGGGTCCGATTGTCAGCAAATACTGGGTATCAACACCTGGCAGGACCTGATGACAGTGGAAAAGGCCATGAAATCCGACGCCCGGATTATTTCTTGACTTTTTGATATATTGCAGATTATATTGAATTTAATTTATGATGGAGTCAGCACCTTGGACAATGAATTTATATTGAAGCAGTTTGAACAAATTGAGCAAAGAGTCGAGAGACTAATCGAAAATTGCAATGCCCTGGAGGCAGCCAATTTAGAACAAAAAGATAAAATTAAAAGTTTAGAGGAGGAGATTCAAGGTAAGGTTGAGGCGGAAAGAAGTTACGCTGAGGAAAAAGCCTTGATACGATCGAAAATCGACGGTTTGCTGGTCAAGCTCGATGAGGTTTCCAAAGAACATCAGTAGCGGCCGGCACGGTATAGGCACCGGGAAGGTAGACATCAACAAGTATTGGATGAAATTGTCACCATAGAGCTTTTTGGAAAGACGCATACGTTTAAAGCCAACTCTGAGGTTACTCAGGCAAAGGAGGTAGCTGATCTTTTGGTTAGTGAGGTCAATCGAATTGAAGATCAGCAGGCGAATCAATCATCAAATATGTCAAAATTAACAATCTTAATGTTAGCTGCACTAAATATAGCCAATGAAAATTTGGAATTGAAAAGGAATCACTCCAAGTTGTTACATGATGTTACGGACCGGACTGCAAACTTGATTCACACATTGGAAAACAGCGTGCAGTAAATGAAAATCCCTATTTTGTGAATTGAATTCTGTTACATGTGATCTGCTAATTTCTCGAATACCTTCTTTTAAGCCTATACCGGTCGAAATTATCCAATTTTTTCAGTGGACTTTCCGGGAAATTTAATTAGGTGAAGGTAGCTTTATTGCAGCAGGTAGTGTTGCCCCTGCCATGTTCGTGATTGGAAGTATTCTTTGACCCAACAGTTTTGAAAACGGGAGCCTTCCCTGGTTTCGGTGTGCATGTTCTGAAAATGCAGAAAAGCCTAAAGAAGCTAAACGGTGCCCACTTTGAACCATAGGTTCAAAGACCTGACAACACGGCATTTTGGCGGGGGTTTTCCTTCCCCTTTTTCACTGGATGACGATATCCGGTCGGCTTTCTTTCCCTTAGCGTTCGCCTGCGACTATCTTACCCCCCAAGAACCCCCATTTATTTTAGATTTTGGAATGCGGATTTTGGATTAATTGTATCCTGGCTATTTTATTAGTGGATCGAGCACAGCGATAGCGATACCACTGATTCCAAATCCGAAATCCAAAATTTACAATGAGGTGAGGGCAGCGGATAACGGATCTTAATTTAGATAATCATTGTAAGTGATTCGGTGATCCATTTGTCCTTCAGGCTTTTAATTTGCGGGGAGAAATATAATGAATAATTACAATATTATAATCGGCATCTTGTGCTTTATTGCCGGTTTGTTGATCGCCTACTGGATAAGAAGCAGGGCTGCATCCCAGAAGGTCAAGGCAGCTGAAGGGGAAGCTGCTCGTTTTATCGAAGATTCTAAAAAAAAGGCTGAAACCCTATTGAAGGAAGCTGATTTGGAGGTGAAAGACAAACTTTTTAAGTTAAAAAGTGAATTCGATGCCGAAACAAAGGAAACCCGGAATGAGTTGAAAAAAAGAGAAACCCGCCTGATGAAGAAGGAAGAGAATATTGATCGTAAGACTGATCAATTTGAGCGGCGGGATCGTGAGCTGGGCCGCAAGGAAAGGCATCTGACCAAACGAGAGGGCAAAATTGAGCGCAAAGAGCTCGAATACAACGAATTACTTGAAGAACAAAAAAAGCAGTTGGAGAAAATTTCCGGATTGACGGCTGATCAGGCCAAAGAACTCCTGATTCGAGCCATGGAAAATGAGGCCCGCTACGAGGGGGCTAAATTTATCAAGAAAATCGAAAATGAAACCAAGGAGCAGGCTGATAAAAAGGCCAAAAAAATTCTTGCGACTGCTATCCAAAGATATGCCGGAGACTTCGTTGCAGAGAGGACCGTATCCGTCGTTCAATTGCCCAGTGATGAGATGAAAGGCCGGATTATCGGTCGTGAAGGGCGCAATATTCGAGCGCTTGAAGCAGCCACCGGAATTGATCTGATCATTGATGACACGCCGGAAGCTGTCATCCTCTCCGGATTTAATCCGGTTCGGCGCGAAGTTGCCCGCCTGTCGCTGATGAGATTGATCTCCGACGGCAGGATCCACCCGGCCCGCATTGAGGATGTCGTTAAAAAGGTCGGTCAGGAAGTCGACACGGCGATTAAGGAGGCCGGTGAACAAGCTGCCTTCGATCTGGGAGTGCATGGAATTCACAATGAATTGGTCAAGTATATCGGCCGCCTGAAATTTCGAACCAGTTATGCGCAGAACGTTTTACAGCATTCAGTTGAAGTGGGTTTTTTGGCGGGTGTGATGGCTTCGGAGCTGGGGTTGAATGTCAAAATGGCAAGGAGAATGGGATTGTTGCACGATATCGGCAAAGCGGTCGATCACGAGGTTGAAGGGCCGCATGCCGTCATTGGCTCCCGGCTGGCTAAAAAATTCGGCGAATCCCCCAAAGTCGTGCACGCGGTTTCCGCCCATCACGAGGATGTTACGCCGAATTCTGTCTATGCCCTACTGGTACAGGCTGCTGACGGTCTTTCGGGAGCCCGGCCCGGTGCGCGCAAGGAATTGTTGGAAAATTACATTAAACGCCTGGAGGATCTTGAAAACATTGCCAACTCCTTCAAAGGCGTTGCCAATACCTACGCGATCCAAGCCGGGAGAGAGCTGCGGGTAATTGTGGAAAGCAATAAAATTTCTGATGAAGAAGCCATTTTTCTCAGCCGGGACGTGGTGAAAAAGATCGAAGAATCCTTAACTTTTCCCGGCCAAATCAAAGTGACGGTAATTCGGGAGACCCGGGCGGTGGAGTATGCCAATAAATAGGTTTCAGGTGTCAGCCCAGCCTTAGGCCACGGAGCTGCCAATCAAATCGAGTTGGAAACTCCGACGTGACAAATGTCGAATAGCGCATGTTGAAGGAATGCATTCTGCCTGTCGTGAGCTTTTTTGTCGAACGGTCTATTTCATTCAAAATGATTGAGCGAAGCGATTCCGTTATCAGTTTCCTGACACCTGACACCCGACACCTGAAACCAAAACGTGCCGAATAAGTGAATTTAGCATTCCAATCGAGATAGAACAATCTACTTTATAAAGAGGTAAACACCCCCTATGGCCAACGTCATTGATGTCTTAAAGGAACGCGGTTTTGTCGAACAGACCACTCACGATCAGGAGTTAATGGAATATGTCGAGCAGGGCAGCATCACTTGCTACATCGGATTTGATCCGACTGCTTCCAGCCTTCATATCGGCAGCCTGATCCCGATCATGTCCCTGGCCCATATGCAGCGGAACGGGCATCGGCCGATTGCTTTAGTCGGCGGCGGAACGGGAATGGTCGGAGATCCCTCCGGCAAAACCGAAATGAGGAAATTGTTGACCCTTGAAGCGTTGGCCGAAAATGCTTTGGGCATCAAGAGACAACTCTCCCATTTTCTCGATTTCAGTGAAGACCGCGCCCTGATGCTGAATAATGCGGACTGGCTTGCCGAGTTGGAGTATATTCCTTTCCTGCGGGACTATGGCCGTCATTTCTCAGTCAATCGCATGATAAAGGCCGAGAGCTATAAAATTCGGCTCGACTCAGAGGAAGGCTTAAGCTTCATCGAGTTCAATTACATGGTCTTGCAAGCTTATGACTTTTTGGAGCTATGTCGACGCCATGACTGCCGGCTGCAAATGGGCGGCAGTGATCAGTGGGGCAATATTGTGGCCGGGGTAGACCTCAACCGCCGGGTGCATCAGAAAACGGTCTTCGGGGTGACGTTTCCTTTGATTACCACGAGCAGCGGTGAAAAAATGGGTAAAACCGCCAAGGGAGCGATTTGGCTGGACGCTAACCGAACGTCGCCCTATGAATATTACCAGTTCTGGATCAATACGGATGACCGGGATGTGGCGCGTTTTCTGGCCCTGTTTACATTTTTACCGATGGCGGAAATTCGCGCAATCGATTTGCTCACAGGCGCTGATCTCAACGGCGCCAAGGCTGTTTTGGCCTATGAGGCAACCCGTTTGGCACACGGCCGGGAAGAGGCGGAAAAAGCCTATCAGGGGGCGGCCAGTATTTTTGGCAATCGTCAGATAGCCGGCCATATTCTGCCCTCGAGTTCCGTGCCCCGGGGCGATGCACTCACAGACGATATCAGTGTGCCCCAGAGCGATATGAACATAGCGACGCTAAAGGAGGGTATCCCTGCCTTTAAGCTATTCCAGGAAGTCGGGTTGGCTGCCTCAGGCGGTGCTGCCCGCCGTCTCAT
>Ga0209367_1003884_pt1:17500-20462 | contig 20462 bp, 15 predicted proteins | sample WorMetLIZISLAND2_FD_187412 | JGI IMG/M metagenome (GOLD analysis project Ga0209367, IMG submission 187412) | Marine gutless worms symbiont microbial communities from Max Planck institute for Marine Microbiology, Germany - Olavius geniculatus... ...
AGCGAAATTCCTTGTCGGGTAAGTTCCGACCTGCACGAATGGCGTAACGACTTCCGCACTGTCTCAACCAGGGACTCAGTGAAATTGTATTGGCGGTGAAGATGCCGTCTACCCGCGAAAAGACGGAAAGACCCCGGCACCTTTACTACAGCTTGACATTGGATTTTGAAATAGTATGTGTAGGATAGGTGGGAGGCTTTGAAACCGGTACGCCAGTATTGGTGGAGCCATCCTTGAAATACCACCCTTGTTATTTTAGGGTTCTAACTTCGACCCGTTATCCGGGCGAAGGACAGTGTCTGGTGGGTAGTTTGACTGGGGCGGTCGCCTCCCAAAGAGTAACGGAGGCGCGCGAAGGTTCCCTCAGGCTGATTGGAAACCAGCCATGGAGTGTAAAGGCATAAGGGAGCTTGACTGCGAGAGAGACATTTCGAGCAGGTACGAAAGTAGGTCTTAGTGATCCGGCGGTCCCGTATGGAAGGGCCGTCGCTCAACGGATAAAAGGTACGCCGGGGATAACAGGCTTATCGCCCCCAAGAGTTCACATCGACGGGGCGGTTTGGCACCTCGATGTCGGCTCATCACATCCTGGGGCTGGAGCAGGTCCCAAGGGTTTGGCTGTTCGCCAATTAAAGTGGTACGTGAGCTGGGTTTAAAACGTCGTGAGACAGTTTGGTCCCTATCTTTCGTGGGCGCAGGATATTTGAGGGGAGCTGTCCCTAGTACGAGAGGACCGGGATGGACGAACCAATGGTGTTCCAGTTGTCGCGCCAGCGGCATTGCTGGGTAGCTAAGTTCGGAAAGGATAACCGCTGAAAGCATCTAAGCGGGAAACCTACCTCGAGATTAGATATCCCTTCTGCATGGAAACATGCAGAACTGAAGACCCCTTGTAGACCACAAGGTTGATAGGCCGGGTGTGTAAGTGTGGCAACATATTTAGCTTACCGGTACTAATCGGTCGTGCGGCTTGGCCACAAAATAATTTGCATGATCCATTAAAATGCTAGTCATATCTGAGTGCTTTGTGTCTTGATACAAATTGATATTAATGTTTATTATTTGATGTTTGGTGTTTTGCATATGAAACTATTCCAAAGAAGCCAAACACAAAATACGAAATAATAACGAAATCAATTTTTCGGTGGCAATAGCGAAGAGGTCACACCCGTTCCCATCTCGAACACGGAAGTTAAGCTCTTCAGCGCCGATGGTACTGCACGGGAAGCTGTGTGGGAGAGTAGGACGCCGCCGAAATCTTTTTAATAAACCCGGAATCATTACTGGTTCCGGGTTTTTTGTTGTTTGACTTTCCATCCTGCATTTTGTATAGCGGTTAGTATAAACGCTTTTCGTTTGTCAGCATTGCTTAGGGGCACACTCTGGCTGTGTTATCCTATCGATTTGAACTAAACAGCGACCGCTCTCTCGTCCCGTGAAACAAGGCCTTTTCGTCCCCACTTTAGGATTGGTGGTATTGACCAGCGAAAATACTACCCCAGCATATACCCGATACTCCGCACCAACCTTTGGTATAACCTTTTAAAAGGGGGTTAAGCCAATGCAAAAGATCTCTAAAATTCAGGTCACCAGCGGGCTTTTTTGGGTTGAAGTCCCCGAACTTGATCTTCGTATCATGTGCGGCTGTCCGGCCGACAGTGTCAAGCATTTGATGAAGCGGGGTTTGATAGCCGCCCGGGAAAAAGACGGCGTTGCCTTCGAAAGCGGGCCGAATGCCATATTGCTTTCTGATATATCGGTTCAGAATGGTTTTTTTTCCAACCTATCCGAATTTCCCGTACTTCACATGTACTACCGCCAGGGCATGATATTGCCCGGGCATCCCAACAATACCGGTTTGAAGCCATTGTTAATCGGATCTAATGAGCAGATCAAAGCCCAGATGGAGTATATTTATCGAGGAAATTACGGGTTGATTTCCGAGGATGAAATTATCGACGCCGGTGTAAGCCCGGAGATGGCGCGTCTTATGATTCGCCTGAAACTGAAATTTCGCTTTGGATCAATCAAGCCTACTGAGGAACTTGTGGAGTCTATTGTCGTCGATACTCAATCGGTGGAGATCAAGCAAGGGCTGTCTATTCGGCGTCTGAGGCTGAATCTGTTCGAATTTGAGTACCGAGGGGAATATGTCACGGTTGATCTTAACTTGATGCCGCACGAAAAATTCGAGGCACCTTATGTTCTTGGATTTCAATCAATTGACAGAGATTATTTTTCGATTATTCATTCCGGTGATGGCAACGGATGGGATATCAATCGACCCTGTATGTCCAGTATAATCATATTTCAGGGAAACATCTATCTGGTTGATGCAGGACCGAATATTCTACATAGCCTCAATGCACTGGGAATCGGTGTCAATGAAATAGTCGGTGTGTTTCAGACCCATGCCCATGATGATCATTTTGCGGGGTTGACGGCCTTGATGAGGGCCGATCATAAGATAAAATTTATCGCCACACCGCTTGTTCGTGCTACGATTATCAATAAACTGGCTGCTCTGGCATCGATTAAAGAAGAGAACTTCGCAAAATATTTTCAAATTTGTGACTTAAAATTGGACGAATGGAATGTAATCGATAACCTGGAAGTAAAACCAATTTTTTCACCCCATCCGACAGAGACGACTATCTTTTTGTTTCAAACGCTGGATCATAAGCATAATCGATCCTATGCTCATTTTGCCGACATTTCCAGCTTCGCCGTCCTCGGCGACATGATCACGGAAAAAGAGTCCGACCCCGGTATTTCTAAAGAATATTTCGAAGAAGTCAAAAGAAATTATCTGACGAAGGCCGATTTAAAAAAAATCGAGCCTATCTACATTTTTAAGGTTAGTGTGACCGTATCTGTCACACCCATGGTGTAAGATCTCCTTAAAAGAACAAACGAAAGGAGATCTTATGAATATCGATCAATTAAGACAACAGTTTCCGGA
>Ga0209367_1003885_pt1 | contig 20461 bp, 15 predicted proteins | sample WorMetLIZISLAND2_FD_187412 | JGI IMG/M metagenome (GOLD analysis project Ga0209367, IMG submission 187412) | Marine gutless worms symbiont microbial communities from Max Planck institute for Marine Microbiology, Germany - Olavius geniculatus... ...
TTTTTTTAGATTTTTTTTTTTTTTTTTACTAGAAATACGTTTTATTTTTTATTTTGATCTTTTCCATTTCAAGCAGTTTTAATTTTTATTTGGTTAATGCTATATATTTCACTGCCGACCAGTTTTCTGGTGCAAATTATCGGCCATACATTATTCTGTCTGTAATTAAGCATTGTGTAAGCATAATACTATATTGTAGATAAGCAGTTAAGGTGCTGGTATTGTACACAGCGTTGTGTTTCTAATTTCCATATTTAGCTAGTTGCATATTAAGTTAGAAGATGGTCAGACAGTATGTATGAGAAATTGTTAGTTAGTTAATTGATTAATAGTTCACAGCATTAAGTAGTTAGCTATAATTAACGTAGTTTTAAGTTGGTGTAATTTCGGCTGTTTCTGGTGCATCGTGGCACGACATGTTCTAGGTTTTGGGTTTTTGACGTTTGATTCGGAGGAAAATGCTGATGCCATTGTCAAGGAGCATTTTGTGCAGATCAACGGAAAACAGGTTCGGCAACCGGTCGAATTTGCAACGTGCATTTTGATAATAAAATACCAATAATTATTTACTTTGCTAGCTTTTTGTCGGCCTCATGCCCAAAAGGCGAAATTTTGTGAATTGTTGAGGCAGAACGTAGTTACAGCTGAAACGATTTGTCGTTTCTGCCAACTGGGGATTATGAAATCGGGTTAGGCGTGCTGTCGAATTTGCTTGCATTTTGATACGGAATTACCAATATTGATGTAAATTTGCGCAATAACAACCAACAACCAAATATTCTGAAAATAAATGATGAGCGCTGGTATTTATGTCTTTAGACAACAACCTAAAAACCATTTTCTCACCAGAGCGTTGACTTTGCAGTGTCGCACTGAACCAATTGGGTGACTTGTTATTTTTGGTTAATGATTAAATGGTAAAGTTTTTCATAGAAAACCCATCTACAGAGTGTCACTTGCCATCAGGGTTGTTAACAATACTTGTGAAAAGTATTGGCAATACCAATATTAATACTTTGGCCAAAAACTATTGCCAATACCAATACCGATACTGTTGCAGAAAAGTATTGACAATACCAATACTTTTACAGGCAATACTTTTTTTTACTTATTCAGCAATTACAGGTGCGTCTAAGAGGGGGTCCAGCTGGCTGCGCTTTTTTCCTTCGTCGGTGTGGGAGTCAACTTCAACAGTGGGTTAGATTTTGCATGCCACATATTTTCCACCTCAAGTTAACCAAAGGTGCGGGACTCTATAGAACAAAGACAGCAAAGTGGTCTCATTTTTTTCGCTCGCCACGCTTGCTGTAAGACTAAGCTGAGTTGTTCTCTAAATAAGACGTGCTACTCATAGGCAGTGAGACCCATACATAGTGGTAAACACATTTTACCACTTTGGCACCCATACAACTAACGGCTGCCCTTTGTTTGTCAAGCGACAAAAGGCTGAAAGCTTTTTCTGACTAGACGCTCTAAACCAGGACTTCACTGGGGCCAGGGGGCTCCACTGCCAGACCCCTGCTATAGGCTTGCATTTGCCCACCTCTTTAGAAAATTTGTGAATCCGCCTCGGGTAATGTTATGTTTAGTCGCTTGCTGATGCAGTGATTTAGTAAATCTAGTTGTCACCATGGAATTAAGTACAGATCTTAACGAGACTCATGAGAATCAAGACTGGAGAAAAATCTGTATCTCTATTTCTTGCCTTAGAAAATTGAACAGTCTAAATAGGATGCAATAAACAACTTCTAGGCCTATAGTGCTGTAGTCAATGAGTCGTGGTCAACAGTTGACGGCAGTAATTAATTATACTAATTACGTTGTGTGAGGAAGGGGGTGGGCTATCACCTGCAGAGCAAGAGCGCGGAGTGTCAACTAAACTGTAGCTCACGGTCAGGTTTTAAAGCAAACAAGTCTGTTGTGAGAGTCTTGACACCTGTTCTTCCATCTGTGCAGCAGACGGACCCCAGCACGTGTGTCCATCGCATGTAGTTTACGTCTCCCTGCACGGTGCACCGAGACCTAACTGCGTGCGTGTGGGCAGACATCCATGATGTAGTGCCTCGGGCGTTGTTGTGCAGCAGCCGCAGCGGCGTTTCTTACCGACAAAAGTATTGGTATCGAATATTGCCAAAAAATAGCTGAAAAAGTATCGCCGATACCCATTTCGATACCACGGATGAAAAGTATCGGCGATAGTCATGCCAATACTCAAAAAGTATCACCGATAGTATTGGTAGCAATACCAGTACTGGGATATTAACAACCCTGCTTGCCATATGGGATCAGGTGTTATTTGCCACCTGGCACAGGTGAATGTGCCTCACCATAACCCCAGCCAGATGGACCGGTACGTTTTTTACCTACCCCAGAGGGATGAAAGGCTGAGTTGACCTAGGTGCTGGTTATACATTGAGATGGTTTAATGTTCTGCAGACAGTCACCCATCCAAGTAGCTTGATAGCGAGTCATCGGGGAGTTAAACCAATGACCTGTTGATCAAATTTCCAGTGTCCAAAGTGGCGTTTTTCAACAGCTAACAGGGCGTGTCTGTTCTACCAGACTCCACCCCTATTGCCTTATTTGGACGCTCATTATTCATCTAGGTCAACCACTAACGTGATCTGCCTACCGAGATAAAACTGTGGTCGTAGTCGTTCTACGGTAGTCTCTTGACTCTGTGGTGGGCTTAGCCTTATCTGTTGTTATTTTTGGTTTTTATTATTGAACTAAGCCCAATGATTATATATAATATTTAGTTCAATGTTTTTTTATTGTCTGTAACGTTGAACTGGATAAAAATATTCAATTATCTCTATGCGTTAGACCACGTTCGTTTAATATCATTTGGCATGAATATGTAAATGAACATGACGTCAGCAGTGAACAGCCCCGCCCCGTTAGCTGATGAAAAATGCAGCTCTAATTGTTATGCTACAAAGCTGTGCAAAGTTGTTTTTTTCAGTCCATATTTTGACAAGTGTGATCGATATTTGCACGTATTCTAAAAGTAGAATGTGATCAGATATTCCATGCCCTATTCTTTTGCTGTCACCAAAGCTGTGCTCTCTACCACTTGTCATCGCAAATTGAACGTGCTTGTTATATAAGCTACTATTTTTAATACATTATCTACATTAATCAAGTTAATCTATTAATTATTTATCGAATAAGTTATTGCTGTAGGTAGTGGTTATTGTTAAATGTGACAAGTGTGCTGTTGTTATTCTGGTTTTTTTTTCGGACTGATTTGTTACAGCATTAGACGTATAAGTGTACCATGTAGTAAAGAGTCGCTGTTACAGGTTATAACTGCGCATGGGCTAATAAGTAATAATCAACTTCTCACTCACTATTGTGCTGCTTTTGTGTAAGTTTCTTGAAGTCTATTGAACAAACATCAGTTTACGAAAAAAGATATTGAATATCTGCATGAAATGTGTGATATTTTGCAGTTTAATATTAATAGCTTTGACATATTTTCAGACGAGTGACTTCAGCGTGCATTTCTAATGATGAATCGTAGGTAATGCGGGCAGTACACTGTTCGTGCAGTATTAAGAAATGCAAATTTGCATAACACGAAGTCAAATTTCATGGTAAATGTATTTTTTTGACCAGAGAGCGAGAGGGAATTGGAAGTAAGTAAAGTGAATATTATTGAGAAAATTCATTACCAGGTGGTTAATATTTTATCCGTGTAACACAATGATAACTGTTAATTATCGGCTGAAATAAAGAAGGCATAAGCAGCACAGTACATTCCACATTACACTGTATTCCATAGAAAAAAAGTAAATTGCATCAATTATTATATTTTTGCCAAACATGTGGCTTAATTTTTTATAGTTCTCAGTATCTGTGACTATGATTGGCAGCTGGAAGGTGGAGCCTTGTGATCCGTGATAGGCCTATCGTTGGTTGATTGGCAGGTGGAAGTGAAGAAGGCGGAGCCTCGTGACCTGCGTCTGGTTGCTGATTCGTCGATGGCGGCCGCAATGCCAACGTTTATCGTAGCCCCGAGTTTCCTGCCTGGACCAATCGCAGCTTTGCCGGCCCCAGGCAATGGTCTACTCCCAGGCAGTGGTCCATGGTGCCCAGCCAATGGCAACTCGGGTTTGTCATTCTCAGGCATAGGTAGATTTAGGCCATGTTCGCATAGACACGAGTTTGAGTACTCGCATACGGGTTCCAGTAAACACGAGTTTCTAAGTATTTTAATGGCAATTGTTCACATTGACACGACTATGGGTCACCTGTGAAGTTAATCACACACAAATAACATTAATTTAATTTATACAAGTTTTGACGCATTATGATGTCAGAACTTTCGTCTTTGTTAAACTGACCACTGCTAGGGATACGTGATTAGTAAAATTATTAACGATGTTCTAAAATATGGTTGTTTTATTCGCAACGCTTTCACTCGTAAATCGATACCCGGACTTGTAATGCACTTGCATTTGTGTCTATGTGAACACGGCCTTATGTTTGTTTAGCCAAACAGGGCTCTTTTCCGAGACAGAAGAATATTATACAGCAGTGGAAGATTTTTTGGCCTGTGAGGGCTTTTATATGGCGCACTGTGACATTTAAAAGTTCTTCAGTGCAGCACAGCATTTTCTGATATCTCTATTATGTATGGTTTTGGAATGTCACATTAAAGTCATAAAATTTATGCATGGGCCTCCACATTTTTAACAAAAAAAAGCTTTAACCAGGTTTAAATTCGGTTTTTATCTCAGACTTATCAGTATTGAAAAATATGTGATTGGTTTTCAGGGTGTGACTAGTTTGTTTCAGTTGTGACTGATAATTTATGCAAATAGTTACTGGCATTGAGCGCATTATTGAAAATTGTTTTACTGAAGTTAGGGAAATATGGCTAGAGTTTAAGGCCAGTAATGTCTCAGATTTTAAGGAAACAAATTTTAAGTTTTGAATGATTGCACCCTAGCTATTAGTTTGGTTATGTCATAGGGTAAGAAAGCATAGACACTTTTTTCGTATTTTTTGGATGCTTCAAAACTACTAAACAAAACAGCAGCATCGTGTGTCATCTGCCAAATAAAAAGTGTGCGTATTTTTTGGATTGGCTTTATTCAATCATGTACATTTTTGATGATCAAGGGGTTTTTGAGTGTGGCCACTTTTGTTTTTAAAATCGGCAGTAATCTAACGTGTTGTAATTTCAGGTATTCATCTCGTCGGCCAGACATCGCCGCCGTTGCTGCTTATCGGTGAGATATGCTCAGACTTTTTTGACAATAAGGATGGAAAAAAACCTAGGTTTTTGGACATTTTGTTAGGTTTTTAGACCATTTGGACTTTCAAGCTTGTTTTTGGGTTCTTTTTTTAAGAAGTTTAAAAAAATCCTAGGTTTTTCCAGCCAGTTTTCCATTGCTGACGAATACACAGTTTATATACATTGTGTCCCAAAAAAAAACATCCCCGACATTTTCGACTGTAGCATGAAAATCAATGATCAGATTTTGATAATTTTTGGCACAAAAATTCGGGACACAACTTGCCATCAAACGACCATTTAATTTCCCACCTCACCCAACGTTTGTTTCTGCACTACCTGGGGAAAATACAACCAGCAAAATATCACTTTTATCAAATGCGATATGATTGTTTAATTAACATAACGCGTAAAAACACATTTTGTTCACATTTCTGACACTTTGGTTGAGAATTCTTCTATGTGTCCATTTTTTCAACTGCCTGCAGTAAAATTGCTTGCAGGGTTGGCTTACTATGCGAACACAGGCAAGGAGACGCTTTCTCCATTCATTGACAGCAGTATCAATAATGTTCTGCTCCAGACCAATCCAGGCTGTACCAGTCACTTTTTAATTTCACAAACATTCCTAAACTTCATCTGGTAAACACACTGCTGCATGACAGTCGGACCTTGTAATAGACCGGCTGTTAGAGGCCCACAGATTAGGATAGATGGAATTTATCGATGTTTTTCATTTATTTTAGCGTGTATTATGCTTGGTCTGATTTCCCCAGGTAATGCAGAAACAGACGTTGGATGAGATGGAAACTAAAACATTTTTTTAATAGCCAGTTCTGTCAGAAATATTTCTGCCAAAAATTATTAAAATCTGCTGATCTTTATTTAAGTTACGATCGATAATGCCGGGATGTTTTTTTCAGGTTTTCTGTTTATTTCAACACATATTTCGCTTGATCTGCTTTTTCTAGGTAGTGCAGAAGCATACATTAGGTGAGGTAGAAAACTAAATGGTCATTTGATGGCAAGTTGTGTCAGGAATATTCCTACCAAAAATTATCAAAATCCAGTAATTGGTTTTTAAGTTACAGTTAAAAATGTTGGGGATGTTTTTTTGGGACACAGTATAGAACTAGTGTTAGATAGTGTATAACTTATTGTTGTTTGCTGAGCAGTTCTCTTAGCTGTCACTGTTTCTGCAGAAAATCACACCCCAACATCTTTATCTAACCCTAACATTTTTCTATTAGCATTTAAATACTTTTGCTACTTAGGCAGCTGTGACCAGTTGATTTGTACATGATTCATATATGATGTTTATGATGTTTAATGATCTTTGTACTCTTTGATATTTATGCTGCCCTAAAGTAGTTTTTATTTGCAACTGATGGCCTATCAGACAGCATTTCAGTAGATATTTTAGCTGTTTTAGGTATTTAGCTTTAGATATTTAGTCTTTAGTTTTTAGATGTTTTGTTTTTTGCTTACTTCCAACATTATAATGTTTTATTTAGAGGTGTGCAGATAATTAGAGATTGAGAACTGATATCAGGAGCTGCTGGCAATTTGCACCATTTTTATTTGGTAATGTTTCAAATCTGTTGGGGGGAACTTGATTCCCTATTTTTGGTCACCGATGACCACAGGTCTGTCTTGCACAGTTATGACGCCTCAAAGATATTGGGGGCACGACCTTGACCTTTTGGGGTCATGTGACCTGATTAGTCGCGTTGAACGTTGGATCCACTTACTCTGATTACTTTACCATAGAACCAAATTGGAAGTGAATTCGATGCTCGGTTGCTGAGTTATTCACATTTGAAGATGTCGAGATGCAGAAGCATAGCGCTGTACTGCCCTATGCAGTAAAAAAGAAATTTCAGTAAAAATAAGGTTTATGCTAATCCGATGCGTTGCGAGCCAATGACTAATGAGTTGTCGGTAGGTTTGAAGGCAGGGTGAGTTGTAGGTATGAGGGTGGGGTCAGACAGCTTGGCCTGGCCTCAGTCTCCACCCACTGTTGATATTATAATATTACAATGAGTTGTAGGCACGAGGGCGGGGTCAACTGACAGCCTGGCCTGGCCCCAGTCTCCGCCTACTGCTGATATTGCTACGTTCTGTGGTTCACCTGCACTCTATGAAGCACCCTTGGCTTCACCACCTAACTACTGTTAGTATTGTCAGTTAATTTGCATTAATTAACATATTAATGTAGCACAAAGGTCACTGAAGAACCCTTAGCATCACCATTAGTGCTAAATCATTTATTATTCGAATAGAAACTGGCTGCTGCATTAATCAACATATTAATGAGGTTTGCCCACACTTTATGAAACACATTTAGCATTACCCATAATGCCACGATTTCATTCCTAGTAGCATGGTTGGTGATAAAATCTCTATTATCATTAAATGCATTATTATTAGAGCTGTCAAGGCGTTATTTTTTTTAACGCGCGTTAATTTATTAACGCATCAACGCGTTAATTAACGCGTCAACTGTGACAGCTCTAATTATTATATTATAATTTTGCCAGTTTGCCGGCCGCTGACTGCACGGACTGACGATCGTACCCACCTTTGTATTTCGTAGTTAATTTTTAGGCTCCCTCAGGAACGGAGTACTGAGGGTAAAAAAAAAATAATAATAATAAAATTTCTATAGTGCATAACGGCATACTAAAATACAGAGGCACTAATGGTGTGCTGATCAGTGTTTAAAACTGATTACCGATAGTTGTAAATTTTGCAATATGTATGGTAACGTGATTTTGCTGTTTTTTTACTTTACACTGCAGAAAGTGGAATTTGTTTATTACGATTTTCGTATGACAAATACTATTGTGATTATAAATGGTTACGATTGGTTACTGATTGTTCATTGCAGTTGGTCCAGTCGGCATGCTAAACGGTTCAATGTCAAGTACTTCTTTGCTAGCTGACAAGCCATATCAGATTGCACTGGGTAAGTAGAAGTAATAGGGGTTGTTGTAGCATTACTACACAGTGATTCATAACTACGGGAACTCTTGGTTTTTATTATTGAATAACTCCGTGAAAGACTGGCCAATTTTGATAATTTTTGCCACCTAACATCGCAAAGTTTAGCCCACCTCACCTTAATACCATCGCTACACTGCCTTGCAAAATGCAGAAGTTGTAGTTTGGCCATTCACAACAGTGAATTAGCGCATGCATCGGCTCAGACAATCATTGAAACCACAAAATTATTAAAAATTTGTTAAGTATATAACAGTTATGATATTCCATTTAATATTGTGTGTCTACGAACTGAAATGACGCATCAGCATCGAGTGAGGCGCTCTGTGTTAGCGGTTACTGAGCGCGCTGTTGGCAAGCGGTGTCAACGTCCACCGCTTGCGTTCGTTTGAATGTTGCCAACTCAGCACGGTCAGTGGTAGGAATGTGCGTGTTATATCAGAATTTTTTGGAATACAATTTATACCACTCCAGACACAATGGTTGATGATATCAGTCATCTCTAGAATACTGTAGGGAAAAAGTGGCAGACTTGCGCAGCAGTGCATTTAAATATTCTTTGCTTGATTTGGAGAAATTATCTCCCCTGAAATTAAGCATTCGCCTGCGCTCCCATGTGCCCGAGTTCACTGAACTCAAAAACTTGCTGCAAAGTAGTCTGGATGTTATCTTGTGAATTATTCGGTGTGGGGGCATTGCAACAGATATCAAGGCCACAAAATTTCAGTAACTGACCAGCTAAAACGTGTGCTAATCGAATGCTGGGCTCAGCTGATTCTGGACACATTGACTCCAGCGATCGATCAGCTGCCAAAAAAACTGACAATGGTTATATATGCTGTCGAAATAGGTCACTTTTTTTGGTTCACCCTTTAGTAGTTGCAGGTGGCGCTGATGCCGATTTCATGTCATTCAGTTGTCCGGCTACATAGGCCAGTAGTAGTAGTAGTAGTAGAGTGTTGTAGTGACGCAGGGTGTAGTAGTAACATGTAGTTGTTGTTGTAGGTGGCGTTGACGCTGGTTACGTGTCGTTCAGTCGTCTGGCAAACAATCACGCTAACAGCATCTCAGCCTCCTTCCATCCTTACCGCCGATGACTCAATCCTTCAATTTATACCACTCCAGACACGATGGTTGATGATATCAGTCATCCGTGAAGTGTTCTCAGTCAACATTGAGCATTTTCTACTCGTTGCTGTTCATTTTTTTCTTGTTCCAATGCAGTATTTTTTTACTTCCGTCCATCCCTACTAGAGATAACTTGTTTTCTTCAACTGTCGGTCAGTTTATGCCACCCCAGACATGATGGTTATGAGTTTTCGGGGTTGACGATGTGTTCTGTGTTCCATCATTACCTTTGAGCATTCAGTACTCTATTATAGTTCAGAATTTTTGTCATGAAGCGGTATTTTTATTGAATTTCATACTAGTCGCGGATGACAGACGTCCCTCATCAGTTAGTCAGTTTATTCACTCCAGACATTGTGGTGTTTTGGTGATGATTTGGGGCTGATGTTGGTTCATGAAGTGTTCTCACAAACCGCTTGTGCATCTTTCCAGCTCCGTGCTAGTCTGCTGTTTTTGTTACGATTATTCAGTATTTTTTGCCAGTTTTTTTTTGTATTTCGTCGTTCATGCCAGCAACTGACAGTGTCGGTTATCTTTCTGTAATTGTTTTCGTTGAAACTGTTTCATGGAAGTATGCTTCATCTTCTGTACCTAGTGTCTTTGAAACGTTTTTCAAATCACATTCCCAGTCAGAACTTGGCGATGTTTTTCTTGTTATGTTTTTAGTTAACAGTGTGGTATTTGTTGCAACTGTTTTGTGAAACTATTTTGTTACTCGTGCAATTGTTTCATGAAATTGTTTTTGCATTATCTCTGGTGCAACTTTTGTGTGATTTAGCATGGCAGGATGTGTTAATTTCTTTTGTTTTTTTTGTGTGTGCAGTCATTTTATGTCAACATCTGCTGATGATAATTCGATAGTTTGTTTCATAATTGCTTCCATTTTGGTGTGCTTATTTGTTAATATTTTGTGCTTTTTTGGTGCAAATTCTGTGCTTAGCAGGCCAGGATGTGTGGATTTGTTCCATTGTGGATGATTCAGTGTAATTTTTGCTGGTAATAATTGACAGTTCGGCTGACTTTTGAGCTTCTGTTTTGCTAGCTTTATACCGTATGATTAATGATGGCATTTTGTTTTTTATGCCCACTATTTCGTGTGAAATAATGACTTTTACTTGCTTGTGTTGCACCATCCTTAGGCTGCGGTCACATAGACACAAGTACGAGTAAGGGTCTGGGTTTCCGTTTATGGCCCGTAGAAGCTTCATTCATACGAGTGGAACGTTCACGGTCACTTGTACAAGCACATAACTTAATGCATGTTGGCCATATTGAACATTCGTAGTGAAATCGAATCGAGGAAATGATTTGCCATTAAACAACAATATTTCACTACAAAGTTACTATTTTTACAAACCGCACATCTCTAACGATGAACAATACAATGCCGGACTCGTACTCGTGTTTATGTGAATGCAGCCTTAGACTTGGTACATGTGTATGGTACAGCCTAAAAAATTTCTTTGCTTCCGGTTGCAGCTGGCAAAAAGTAGGGACAGGAGGGAGGATCGGATTTTTTATATTTTAATTTTTATATTATTGCGTGTTGTTGAATGTTTACACAACAAAGTCACACACTGCATAGTAGCCATGAAAGCTGCAGGGTGCATCAAAGAAGTAGCCCCCTAAAGTTTTTTGCTGTTTTCGCAACAACCGCTAAAAAGTCTATAACTTTGTCATTTTTCAACACAGTCACGCTTTACTTGGCAGTTAGATGTAGAAGGTTTCAGCAGATAAAGCTGTAAAATTCCAAATTAAAATCCCAAACGGTTGCTGAGAAAATGGCGAAAAACTTTAGGTGGCTACTTTTTTTGCCGTGCCCTGCAGAGTAAAGACACTGAGGCATAACAGACTGGATGCGAACAGTTTTTTTTCAGTAAGACTTTGAAAGCAAACTAAAAACAGCACAATATTTTTGGAGATCCAAAGAAAATTTTGGGGACACAGTTATATTCTTGGGACAGACGGCAACTGGAAGCATGGAAATTTTTTAAAAGTTTTACTGCATTTTCTGATAACTTGCATTTGCATCAGCTTTAGACTGGGTAATAATACTGGCATTTTGTACTAGTCTGCATTGTCTCTATGCTAACTGCTGATAATTATCGTAGTTTTGAGGTGATTATTGTGCTAATTTGTGATTGAATTGGCGTTTGAAACATTCTAGACTATTGTAAAGTGAAGTCCTTCTCGAGCCTTACGGCCCATAATGCGGCGCTGATCTCCGTTTCCTAAGGCCCTCAGCCAGACAACAGTTTTTACATTGCGAGACCTCGGATACGGGGCCAGTGTATCGCGTGGTGTGCCTGTTTACGTCCTAGCAGTGAAGCCGGTACCAAATTATACTGCTTGGTGACGGAGGCACACGTGTGTGAACAACTTGACTAAGAACGTTACCCAGCAGTGTCCCGGTGCGTATTCGAACCTGCGCCCCCTGAGTGACCTTAGGATTACAATTCCGACACGTTACCATTAGACTACCGAGCCACACACTATTAGACTATTGCATGCAATTAATACTCCATTTCTGATGCAATATTGGTTGTTCCTTATTTCTGTTATCTTTGTCAGGGGCTGTTATGAAATGGGGTCCCTGGGTGTGCTTTTGCATAAGTTTATTTTTATGTGCAACAGCAGGTACTGCTATAGTGCGTCTTAGCCATCGCAATTCTGTCCCTCCGTCCGTCGCACGGGTTTACCAGTCGAAAACGGTGCAAGCTAGGATTACCAAATTTTCACTGTCGGCTGCCAGGAAGACTCTAGTTTCAGGAACTGTAAAGCTTATCCATAAATTCGAAAGGGATCACCCCTAGCAAGGGCGCAAAATAAGAGGGGTAGGAAAATTTTACGATTTTGAGCCAATAAGTCACTGTATCTCAGAAATGGTGCGAGATAGGGCCTAGGTTACTATTAATCACTAATAGGAAGTCGTACATAGGCTTTTGATTGGCACCCAGAGCAATGACCTTGGATGACCTTGAACGCTAAAATAGGTGGTTTTATGGATTTTTTGGCGTTTTTTGGCTGCGACACAACTTTAGTGTTCGCAAGATGTCGCCACACAACTAACTCGTTATGCAATGTAGATGGAGATTTTGGTATTTGTATATTAACTTGGCATGAACACCCCAGTGCTCAGTGGGCCTTTATACATGCACTGCTGTCATGCGTTTCCTTTGCATTAGGTAGGCTTTTTTGTTAAATCTTGATACCTGAAAAGGGGGCCTGGATATACTTCTGCAGAAATTCGTTGGAGAAGTTATTAGCATTTGTTGCTCATGGTGTGTCGAAAAACTAGTTTTTAACACATTTTCAGATCAAATTTTCCAGTATTGCACGCCCAGGGGGCAGTTATAAAGTCCCCTTATCAATTGTGCCTCTCATCCTAGTGGTTATTATGTTGAAACGTAGCTGATGCATTTTCAGCTATTGGTGTTTGATGAATCGATTGAAACTGTTTCATGAAACTGTTTCACGAGACTGTTTTGTGCTAGTTTTTGCCCACCATGAGCAGTGACTACTGGTTGATCTCTTGTTTTCGCATCACACCTGTATCCGTTTGTTCACTCTTTTGTTTTGATCTGTTGCCAAAAAAATTATGTTTCTGCCCTTTTGTTTGTATCCGGGATAACTAAGAGAAAGCCTTAACAGATCTGGACGAAATTTTTCAATAGTTGCACATGGCTCTGGAAGGGAGTAGTTAGATTCTGGTGGCGATTGGGATATTCTGTGGATTTTGGATTGCAGTTCAGGATTGTTCGCCAGTAGGAGATGGGCATCGGGTTGCGTTTGCCTGGTGGCAGGACCGATCTTGTTGGATGCTTGAGAGAGCTTCTAGTTTAGTCTCTGATAGGCTTTGTGTGCTGTGTAATCTGCTGTGTATCAGTCATTGCAGCGCCAGTAGTTATAGCAGTATTTGCCGTTTCCGGTGTGCGATCAGTCGGTTTTATCGACTAACAATCAGTGATAGTTTTCAGGGTTTCCACGCTTCCTGGAAAGTCCTGGAAAATTACTTTCGTCCTGGAAAGTTCTGAAAATTAAAGCTCATTATACTGGAAGGTCCTGGAAAAATATCCTTAAAAATCACCCGTTTTTTCATGGGCTCAAATGGAAAACGAGCAACAATAGTATATCACCCAGTTTGTGTTGACTGTAGCTTACTTAAACACTGCATATAACAGTTTAAAGATTTTTCGGCAGATTTTTCGGCTTGCTTCGGTTGCTTGAATACTTAGTTTATTTGTTATATTCAAACAAACGTGGATTACGAAAAGGTCCTGGAAAATTTTTCATGGGGGTCTGGGAAAGTTTTGGAAAAGTCCTGGATTTTTGTCAGTAAGAGTGGGAACCCTGTGTTTTTCTCTTCTGTTATTGTTCTGCCATTATTTCGTCTATCTGCCTTTCTGCTTTTGTATAAGTTCTGTCATAAAGAGTCTACTTTTGGAGATCAGCAATCAACTTTTTTCTAGTTTTTGATAGTTTTTTTTATTAAATGCTTGGTTAAAGTACTGCTGGAGTTGCCTTTCTGTGTGATTACTAGTCTGTGAAACTGTTGCAGACAACTGTTTCAGCGGTGTTTTAATGTATAGGGTGTACGTACGTTGCAATGCTTTGTGCATTTAGTCAGTTGTGTGGCACAGTGTATTGTTCGTTCAGTGTTGATGCATTTTTGGTAGAATTACTGTAAATATTGATGTACAAATGTATCTGCCTTTAATGAGCAAATATGTGATGTTTTGAATTTCCGCATGCCAATTTTCTTGCCGTTGATTAATTTGCATTTATTTTCATTTTGTTTGCATCACTGCATTTTGTATTCAATCTCTCTGTCAGTCAGGGTTTGCATTCATTCCGGAAAGTCCCGGATTTGATTTTTTCTTTGATTTTCCAGGTGATGGAAAGTCCCGAAGGATGAAAGTCCAGGATAGTTCATTAATTTACTGCAACATATAGCACTAGGGTACCACTTACTTACTGAACTTACCAAAGGATGAAAGTCTACGATAGTGGATTAATTTACTGTGGGTTCAGAATAAACAACGTGTAGCACTAGGGTACCACTTACTTCCTGAACTACAGATATGAAATAAATTTTGAAGCATTTGTCGTTCCGTCTGCCTTATAAAGAACTTTGTGCATTAAATTACACTTTCTGTGTACATTCAGTAACTGCTGTTTGTTTGTATTTGTATTTAAATGCTGGCGGGCTACAAGAAGGTCCTGGAAAACGTTCCGACGTTTCTCAGAAGTCCGGGAAAAGTCTTGGAATTTTTTGTCGGCGGAAGTGTGGGAACGCTGATTGGTGTACATATGATTGTCTCAAAAACCAGACCGTTCTGGATATCTCTTAGCTGTTCAGTTTCCATCTCATACAACTCTGCAGTATTGTTTAGGTGTTTTTTTCGCTTCTGATCCAAAGAAGATGCAGAACCATTTTCGTGTGTTTCGTGATACGTTTGCCAGAGTAAACTGTTTCTGCAACCAGTTGCGGAGACTGTTTTTTATTTTTGTTCCAGCATCCTGTTATTGTTGCAACATGTTTCATTCGGTTGCTTGTTTTGAGACATCTTATATGCTGCGATGTTTTTGTATTCGTTTTGATTGTACATTTTGCAGTTATTTGTTCAAACTGACTTGCGGTACAAATTTTAATGTTTCTGCAATAATTTTGCGTACACTTGCAACATTTTTTCAGCTGTTTTTGTATGTCACATATAGCCAGAGGCCAAGTAATGACAGTTGTGATTGTAATGATCGTTTTTAGTTTAGTTTGCATGCTGATTTTTGTATACAGGGTGTGCCAGTAAAAGGATGCATCTAATTTGTTCCGTCACAGTATTAACGGATGATTATTTGCATTATAGTTGGTTGTGCATGTTTTGAAAACTTTTGCAAGCCTGTGCCTAATTTTCATGCAATTACTGTGTTTTTTGCTGTAAATGTGTGACAGTATGGATTTTTTGTTGAGGTTAGTTAAGGTTATTGTAGCGCTTAATTATTTAAACTTTAACTTTCTCTTATCAAAATTTCTGTGAATCAGGTAAGTAAGAGACAGTGTAGGTTTACAGCCTAAATAATTTGAAGCAGCTTTTTCCGAAAATTTTGTGTCACAAAAAGTTTTTTTTTGGTTTTTACTGTCTTTGTGCCCCCCCCCAAAATGATAAAAGAACATTTTTATTGTGGCCAAAGTTTGGTGGCAGAATGGCCATTTGAAGCGGGCGAGTGTTTTTTTAATATTTTGTTATTCTTTCATAGTGTAAATATGTTCACTATCTATAGTTAAGTTGACTGAAGCTTCAGTGATTAAACTGCACTGTAATCAGTCGCTTTTTCTACATTTTGATGGATTTTTTTACTGGAAAATAATGTTGTTGCATTGGTTTAGGCCTCGTTGCTGAAATGACATTTTTCTGCGTTCATCGTACGCTGATCCCTTCACCGTTTGTTGCTTTATTTTTTTAATCAGAAGCTACATCGATATTCTGACAATGCTATGATTATCATTGTGTTTATACGGTACATTCCGTCCTAAGTGATATCAGCAGGCTGTTAGTGTTACTGCCTGTCTGTCTGTCCGTCCGTCTGTTTCTTTTTGTAATTGTACAGACTATGTTTAATACATGTTGCTAAACAACGTGCAATTTTTTATATATTTTTCAATTGTCTGCCAAGGATACAATGCTCTTTCATGCATGTTGTTCGAATTTCCCGAAATTGGTGAAATTTAAAGGCCAGTTGGGCTGAATCGGGAAAATTAATTAAGTGCCAGTAATGTGTTGTAGGCCTGCCCTGTTACATTTTTGCAGTAACTAGGGCTGTGGACGTTTTGAACTGTTAAGGAGTGTTCATAGTGACAGATTTAAACCGAACTAATGGAAAGTAAATGAAATTTCCAGTTTATTTGGTTTTATTTTTGTCGTTTTGTATATCGCAGCACGCTACTGCTTCTACCGCGGGCAGTAATTAGCCTTGTTCTTGCAATCTTGTGTTGGGCTGACGTTTATATTTTTGTACAATTGCTGCTGATGGTGATGATAATGATGAACATTCCGTCGTATCAACATTGGATGTTTGCCTGAGAGACTTTTGAAACTGTTTCTGAGTGAGTGAGTGAGTGAGTAGGGTGTTTGTCAACTTGTTCTGATTTCTTTGCCGTTCGTTGTGCATTAGGTGACTGCTGTTTTGTTTCGGCGTTTTTGTGATTAAAAACTTGAAAAAGAGTCGTTTTGCTCGAGTATTTCAGCGTCGCTGACGAGATAACCGCACGGATAGTGATAAACTGACAGTGTCACAATCTCACCTGTTGATTGCATGAAAAAAGTTTTTCTAAAAACATTTGCAAATGTTCTGTGCAATCACTTCCGTCTTCCGGAAGCTCTGTTGGTGTCAGATTGCGCTAATTGGCGGACTGCAGGCGATTAGAAGCAACGGATAGGCCTAAGTTTTTTTCTTCTGAGAAACTGAAACAAGTCGCAAGTCGGAACTCTGCACATAGATACCGTATAGCCTACACATCTCTACGAGTACACCCGGTATAAGGTGCTCAAACAGTCCTCAACTTCGAAGACGGCTTAACAAAAAAGAATCATTGTTCCTACGGTCATGGAAGGTCAGGGAAATCTCAGTGGGTCAGGTAAAGTCAGGCAATGTAAAATGTACCAAGGTGCAAAAGTTTACAGAGTTGCACAAACATTTCTTCAAAGCGACAAACACTTGCATTTGTTTACTTGCATAGCCTACTTAGCAGAAATTCTTATTATGCTTCTTACGTCCCGATCCGGTGACTTCTTGTTACAGTATTTTACAACATGTCACGCATTTGCTGAACTACTGTTGTTTTATTCGTATTTCGCGTCAACAAATTAGTCGGGGAAAACGATTCATTTTATCTTGGAAAGTCAGGGAAAATGAATTCTTCAGAGCAATAGGCCAAGGAACCATGGAGCATAAAATTTCCAACACAATCGCCTAATACTTTTCACCATTTTTAGGCTAAGTATGTTCGCGCACTACCTTGGGAAATTTAATAGTTTCAATTTATTGCAAATTACAACAGAAAAATTAAAAAGCGTATTGTATTTGACAAAAAAGGAAACGTTTATGTTGTCATACGGTTGAAAGGAGATAAGCGTGTTGTTTTCTTCAGCATTAATATTGCTCAAGATGTTTGCCGTTTGCCTGCACGCAAGCGCGAAGACGCTTGCGCCACTCGTCATTTTGCACTATCAATGATGCTCTGGTCGGTGTTCGTCGCATTTAAACTGTGAACTTTCTTAAGATAGCGCGAAAACATACTTAAGATGTGGTGGAAAATATTACGCGATTTTGTTAGCCGACCGTACTTAAGTAAGGATGGAGCTATTAGTAGGGGGCCTACAGTTGTCGTCCGTACGTCTGTATGTCTGTCCTTCTGTCACGGATCGTCTGTCACGGATGTATTGTGGCTAATCGGTAGGTCGTAAGGGAAAACTTTTACACGAATAATTAGCTTTATGGCATAAACCTTGGCATGCAAACTTCCAACGATCTAGTGCAAGGAAACATTTTCAAATTCGGGGTTGAATGGAAAGGCGGTAAAAATGTGCGTTTTTCAGCGGAAAAGTTGCCACCCATTTCGGAAACGGCGAAAGATACGGCTAAGGTTACTATTAATCACTAATAGGAAGTCGCATACGCCCTTTCAGATAAAATGAAAATTATCGATCTCGGATAACCTTGAAAGTCACTGACAACTAGTACGATCGGCTATCCTAGCGACAGCTGGGCTTTTTGTTGAAAAATTTATCGTTTTTTCAGCAGTAAAAGAATAACGAAAATCGTTAAAGATTTGAGAAAAGTTATTGCCGAAAGTTTGTCGACTTCCATTTTGGAACATTGCGTACAGGGTGGGCTAAATAAAACTGGCACAATGCGTTTATATGCCAATAACTTCGTCAATTGTTAACCAATTTTTTAAGTTCTTTCACAGTCGGAATCAGCGAAACATTCTTTGTAACACTATCACTAAACATCCCACCACACCTCATATGTGTCGCTACACTACCTTGTGAAATGTCAGACTCAAGCCGGCGAAGACACTGATCAATTGCCTGATCAACGTTGATCGAGCCTGACGCGAGGCCCCCAAACAGCCCAGACTTAAATCCGGTCGATTATGCTGTTTGGGGGGCCCATCAACAGATGGTCTATCAATGTTGACGATTCATGACAGTCAACTAGGCCTAGTTGAAGCAAGCGATCGTCACTGAGTGGGGCAAACTGTCGCAGCGTTTAGTTAATCGCGCCATTGGTCAGTGGCGTCGCCGGCTTGAGTGCATCGTCCGGCGGACGCATTGAACATTTGATGTGAAAAGTGTAAGATGTTGCAGTTACTTTGGACAGTAACTGAGACAATAAACAGATGGTTTCGTGTTGTTAATTTCTTACAATATTGTGTGTTGTTACAAATATCGTATTGTTTTCAATTGTCGCTTTAAAGACGCCGATATTTTATTAGGTAGTGTAGCGACACACTTGAGATGTGGTGAGATTTTTAGTCCTAGTGTTACTACAATTTTTCTCCTGATTTGACAGAGAAAGAATTTTGAAAATCGGTTAATTTTTGATGAAGTTATTGGCGTATAAAAACACTGTGCCAGTTTTTTGGCCCACCCTGTATAACAAACAGACAGAATGACGACAACGACGACGACGCTGTTCGCTGACTGCTTGCCACAGTGTTGGCAGACGATGACTTGTGCCGTGTATTGAAGTACTACTGCTAGTCAGGTCAACTCAGCCTCCTACCCTCGGCAGCGAATGACGATGACTTGTGCCGTGTATCTAAGCGTTCACAGCAACAAAATCATTGTCTTCCACACCGTGCGACAAACGCGCGCCCTCTCTCGATATCTTTCTCTACAGAATAATAGTTCGAACCGTGACTGAATTGCATCAGTGACTGTTTCACGCATAAGGTTCTACAACGACACAATGTAATCGGCACTTTTCGCAAACGTGAAACCTCATAATCATAATGACAAAATTCGACAGCAGCGATTTTTAGAGTAGTCTTTAAAACTCAGTTAGATTTCGACATTTAAACTTAAGTACCAAGTTTATTCGGATTTTGAAAACACGTCCAGGTTTTTAAAGTCCGATTTTGTGTGGTGAACAAAGTTATTTTGCACACATTTTAGATCCAGAAAGATAACCTCCACCGATTCTTCGGCGATGGCAAAAACAAAATAGTATTTACTAAGATACTAGGAGTAAATTAAAACATCATTTCAAGGCCTTTTAGATCTATCTGTCATCAGAGCATCCGATAGCCCGGGTCCGAAAATAGGGGGAGGAGGGTAGGTGCAAACAGCGCGCAATTATCTCTTACGGGATCGAGTTATACCGCTTTAAACTCTCCATTGGCTGTAATGCAAAATTTTGCAACTTTTGAATGGTTGCTATGGCACCAGGGATCGTTAGGGGCACATTTAAATGACACCGTTAGATTGCCCGACCACGAAAATGGGGGGGGGTAAGTGCAAACAGCGCACAACTATCTTTTACGGGGACCGAGTTATACCGCTTTGAAGTCTTTATAGACCAGAATGCAAATTTTTGAACATGGGGGCATAAAAGGGGTAAATTTTAAACATTTTAATAGTAAACGTATGAAGAATGTGTCCGGCGTCAGGACGTTTCGTTTAAGCCATTAGCGGCGTCGGTCGGTCCAACGGGGCCGAACGGGCTGGTCTGTAGCCGTGCGCAAGGAAAACAAGAAATTTGAGATAATGCTCACAAAACGCGCGAAAGCCTATAGCAGTTCCGGCTCAGCAGTTTAGCTGAAAATTGGGGTGTTCACGCTAAGTTAATATACAGATACCAAATTCTCTATCTGGATCGCATAACGATAGTTCCGTGGCGCCACCTTGTGAATGATATAGACTTGTGTCTCAGCCGAAATCGCCAAAAAATCCATAAAACTCCCTATTTTGGCGTTCAAGGTCATTTATGGTCATTGAATTCGGCGCCAATCGAGAGCCAGTGTACAACTTTCTATTAGTGATTAATAGTAACCTAAGCCCTATCTCGCACAGTTACTGAGAT
>Ga0209367_1003886_pt1 | contig 20461 bp, 12 predicted proteins | sample WorMetLIZISLAND2_FD_187412 | JGI IMG/M metagenome (GOLD analysis project Ga0209367, IMG submission 187412) | Marine gutless worms symbiont microbial communities from Max Planck institute for Marine Microbiology, Germany - Olavius geniculatus... ...
TTAGTATACAACATGCGCCAGGGGCGCAGTGCAAGACGGAGAATAATTGAACACCGCGGCGGTATGCAGGGAAGGAAGGGGAGGGAAGGGGTAAGCAAACACGCGGCGGGCGTTGCTTGAATTGACAGCCGGCAGAGAACAAAAAAATCGTCACACAGTGCACCGCTGAAGTAACAGTGCTCCACTTTCGAGGCAAAACCGTCTGCGTCTAATTAGTCATGCTTAGATTCGAATATCGAAGGGCTGAAAAACGAATACGAATTCAAACTTGAAATTTGAAGTTCATCCGAACTTCGTTTAACAACCCTAGTCATAACGTGTCGTGAGTACAAGCTTGCTTGTCTCAAATAGCGCTGTCAGTTGTTACCCTCCTTTGATGGTGAACTTAATCTGGTTCGCTAATGAAAAATGTTTATCGTGTCAGCACTGAGCAACATGTGGACATGAAATCAAGCGACATGCCCCGATCCAAAAATGCAACCATTTTGCAAGCTCAGTGTGCTGGTGCACTGTCTTGCTCAAACATCTGAAAGTCCAGATATCTCCACAGACACGTAAATACGATTGCTTTGCACGTTTTTTTGTGGCTGCAACTGTAAAACTTCACCAATTTTTCATCAACGAACCAGATTTTTCACCATCGAAACAGAGTAACAACTTACAGCACCAGTTGAGACTAGCAGGCTTGTACCCTTGACATATCATGAGGTCAGTGTTACATCATGCATAGCAAAGAATATTTAATCAACTGCCATATTGTGTTAAAATATTTTGAATTAGTATTTTTTCCGCTACAACTGGTAAAAATTTCATTTAAATTGATTATCATTTAAGTGAATTATGAAAGAAAGAAAAAGGGGTCCCTTTTTATGAAACATAGTGTATACATGGTAACAGCAACTACTGGCCAACTTATGGTACAACCATCTAATAGCAACAGTTGCCATGCAGTATTTTTCAGAAATGCCCTAAATTTTTAAGCATCGAACTATGCACCAAGTGCTATAAATTTAACCTGTTAATTAGAAGCCATACACTACAACATGCTAAAAACCTATGCAACAAGTATGTAAACAAAACAGAACTATGTCACTGCATGGAGATGTTAATGAACTATGAATAAGCACTCAGGATACGATGCCAAAGTATTCATGCCAAAGTAAAAAAAAAACTGTACGAATGCATCTAACATACCCGAAGCATAAGAGCCTTTTTACTGACTCCATCTGGTGAATCCAACTTCATAAATCCAAACTGCAGGCTACAGATATTCACAGCCATGCAATACAGATGACAACAACACCATAACAAACATTTCACGCATCGTGTTAATGGTGTCAACTACTTTAATTAAAACATCTGACCGAATTCCGTACCATATCATGATGTAAGAGCAAACTGCTGTACTTTTAGTCTCCCTACATGGTTTATTTCATAGGTGTGTTGCAAAATAAATCAGTTTGGCATTTTAAAGAAACATGGCTGTAAAAAAATTTGGCAATATTTGGCACTGTTCTTCGAACCTGGCATTAAATTTTCTGGTTGGGTATAACACTCAACTTTTGGCATCAGTTTGGCAGTAACAACTGATCATATCATAGACGGTTTTGCTGAAAATTTGATATTTTTAGCCAAAAAAAAGTTGACGACCATATGCACCAGTGGAAATCATGCGTGAATGAAACAGTTCATCTCCTATTCTTGCAAAAGCTAGTATACTGCATTGCCCTACTCATGGCAGAAGCCAAACAGCGAATGCACGTCCGAAAACATACTGTGGACATGGTCACAATTTTTTAGGTTTTTGCCGACACAGATGCTTCCCAACAAAAATGAACTCCTTTACCACAACATTTTTCTCTCTAGTAAAAATAATACCACAGACTTCCACCCACTTGCATTTCCAGTTTTTTTGCACATGCCACGTTCGTTAAGACTGGCCCTGGGACGCAGTCAATTTAGGATCCGCACATCTCTGCAAACAGCATAATAAGTGGTCATGAACGACATCAGTACGGTACGAAATAAACCGATCACAACTACCTGTCAAACTGCAAAGCTTGTCTTTTCTCGTCTGCTGTAAGTTCTTCAGCTCCGTCGATCATATCTGCATCTCCAAACTTTGTGCAAAAATTTAAAAACCAAAAAAATACAACTTTGGACTTATTCGCACTGTGTTTACTTCACGTAATACTCTGCAGTACTGCAGCAAATTATGTAAACAATCTACAAATTACCGATTAAAAATTTTTATATAATCATAGTAATCGTTCTGTAAGTAAGTGAATTGAATCTAATGCAAGGTTTTATGTTAATTAATAATTTTAAACTTCGCCTTTACAGTGGATTGAAAAAAATTAAGTACCATAGATGCTGTTGTCAACGAAATAAACTGGCATTAGATTTTACTCTATGTATGAAATAGAAACCGAAAGTAATTTTTCCGATGGTTGTTCCTCATTTCTGTCTCTTTTGTCACTTTTGTTCCATCACAAAATCGGTCATTTATGAAAATTACTGCTTACGGTTACTGATCGCTTTTTCTTATGTGTCGTCTCGTTTTTTATCAACTCATTTTAAGTCAGAAACTTGAGTTAAACTTGTTATGTAGGCTTAATTAGCTATATCAAATCGACAACTCGCCGGCACACATTACGCACAGACACATTCGAATGCAACATTTCTATTATTAAGCGTCATTCGTAGTACAGTTTGAAAACGGCCATTGACCTAAGCAGAGACACGTGTCGACTTCTATAGCGATATAACGGGAGAGCGTACGTACAGTCGAAGTGCCAAAAACGGTGACGCTGAAGACAAGAAAACTCAGCTGTCGCCAGGGAAGACGCGCTACAGCTTATACAGTACTTGTCTGGCAATTCACCTGCATCCAAATTATTTTTGTTAACGCTAACCATAACCTATAACGTAGACCATAACCTTAACCCTAACCCTTACCTATACCCTAACCAAACCATATCCCTAACCTTAACCCTATCCCAAAACCTAACCCTACCGGTTAATTCAGGAACGGGTGAATTAACAGACACTGTTGCAGTACTGGCCTTCAAGGTTATCCAAGGTCGATGATTTTCATCTCATTTGAAAGGGAATGCGATTTTCTATTAGTGATTAGCGTTTAGCCACAATAGCGCGTACTCAAGGTCATTTAAGGTCAATATTTTTTGTGTGTAATTTTAAAGCCAATATGAAACTTCTTATTAGTGATCAATAGCAACTTAAACCATGTCTCGCACCGTTTAGCCACAATACATCTGTGACGGACAGACAGACGACATACAGGCGACAACCGTGCCAGAGACGCTTACAGCATAGCTGTAAGGCGTCAAAAAGCGTTTAGAGAAAGGCAAATAATTTTTCAAAAGTTGTCTTTCCTTCAACCCCGAGAAAAGTCTGGGGGAGCGTCGTAAGCTCTGCCAGCAGCGTCCGGAGCGGGACGATAACGCTTCTGGTGGCACCAATTTTAATTTGGTTATTTTTTCGTAACCATGAGCAGTTAATTCCATATTATTTAAAACCTGGAAAAATAGTTGGCTTACCCGGGCAAAATAATTTTGCACCGGTCGTGCCGGGAGTAATGTTAATTAGGCTAATTGGGCGTCTTCCCCATTGCCCCTGTGAATCTAGTCGATGCCTATGGACCTGGTCTATATCGTCCTTTGACGACAACCATCATGTGTAAGCCCCTGCGAGCTATATATCGTACTGTTATTGCCGTCGGGCTAAAAATTAACTAGTCATTTAATTAGTAAAGTGCCAGGACTGCTGCAGGGTGTAGCTTACTTGCCTAGTCGGTTAAAGTAGCCGGCTGATAGAGCTGGCTATCCGGCCGACTTGGGTTGTATGCTAACTTAATTGGGTCTAACACTCGCCGGCTCAAAGCGCTAAAATGAAATAAGCTTCCTCGCAAAGGACCTAGCCTGTCTGTGCGAATCTTTTATTTCTTTTTCTGGTGTAATGGTATGACGTCATACTTAAGATAGAGAGGTCGTGAGTTCCACTCCCAATCGGGTTCCGCGACAGACGGCCGGAGAACATTGTGACAACGACATCAAGCGGGCGACAAGTAGTGGCTACCAACATTTTACTGACGACATCTGGCTAACGACAACCGGTGAACGACAATCAGCTTGTGCATATTAGGATACACGACATTTCGTCACTAATAACTGACAAAAAACCAAGAAATTTGAGCTAATGCTCACGAGACGCGCGAAAGCCTGTAGCAGTTCTTGTTCATTAGTTTAGCTAAAAATCGGGGTGTTCACGCTAAGTTACTATACAAATACTAAATTCTCTATGTGGATCGCATAACGATAGTTCCGTGGCGCCACCTTGTGAATGATATAGACTTGTGACGCAGCCCGAAATCACCAAAAAATCCACAAAGCTCCCTATTTTGGCGTTCAAGGTCATTCAGGGTCATTGAATTCGGCGCCAATCGAGAGTTAGTGTACGACTTCCTATTAGTGATTAATAGTAACCTAGGCCCTATCTCGCACCGCTACTGAGATACAGCGAACTGATTAGCCAAAAATCGCAAATTTTGCCCACCCCCTCTCATTTAGTGTCCTCGTTTGGGGTGACTCCCTTCGAATTTATAAAAAAGCTTTACGGTTCCTGAAACTAGAGTGTTCCAGGCAGCCGATGGTGAAGGTTAGGTGATTCTAGTTTGCACCGCTTTTGACTGATCCACCCGTGTGAAGGACGGACAGACGGACAGACAGACAGACGGACAGAATTGCGATGGCTAAGACGCGCTGAAAGCAGTAGCTGCTTTCGCGCGTAATAAGTAGTATAAATGATAAAAAACCTCGGACTGTAGAAACTGATATTTACAGTAGTATATTTTGCTCAAATATGCAAGACAAGCCAGCAGCGGATAAAAGACTTCTTTTAGAGAGGGAACCCCTATTTGACACCCGCGTGCGCAGGCCTCCTTGAACCTAGAGAATCCGGACTTAAATTGCTAAAATCTACATTCAATGCTGAAAATTTCATCTGCAGGTTGTCTTGGTCTATCTCCAGCCATTTTGGTGCAATTCACTCTTGAAGTTCGTGTCGCAGCCCAAATGAAAAAATTCACTAAAACCCATTATTTTGGGGGTTCAAGGTCAGTCAAGGTCATCAATGTTGACATTTCTAAGAAGCTCGTTGCCAGTGCTTGTTATGATAAGCCGCATGTTTGTGCCTCTCTGCAATTATTTTCACGTTAGAAGAGCCAATAACGGTATAATAACGCTTTTTAAGGGGGAGGGTGCCCTATTTCTCCCCCTCATTCGTGGTGACCCCTTTACCCAGTAATATGAAATTTTGTTACAAAATACTAGAGACTTTAAGCTATCATATGGTGAAAAACAGAAGTTTTAATCTTACCTGGGCTCCGATCGGTACCGGGTTAATTGTGACAGACACCAAGACAGAATCACCATAGCTAATACGCGCTATAGCTAGTTATGCTAGCTCTCGCGCGTAAAAATGGTACCGCCAATTTTTGTCCAACGGGGTAAGCCTAGAATAGTTTTTTCCTGACATTTCCCTGAACACTATGGAATTCCCTGAATTTTTCAGATTTTTCAGGTGACTGGTCACCCTGTTACTTCATATGGTGCTAAAACGACCCAAAAGCATATGAAGGCGAATTGCATTTCTCCTCTCGATCGTCACTTAACCCATTTTACTAGGGCCTACTAACTTTTTTTAGCTATAGCATTAGCGCTTGATAAACTCTCCCATCGGGTCAAAGCCTAGAAATCAACCCATTTTGTGGTAAACAAGAGCACTTTTTGGAATAATGATACATCTTGCTGAACACCTCTAAAGGGTGTTCGCTACCTTTCTATAGTCTGTTGTGACACACCCTAAGTGCATAGATGTAGATAGCCTAAATACTGGTTTAATGGTTGACAGTTAACAGGTTGACAGTTAACTGCCAGCATCACCAATCTGGCATCTGTAAGCAAAAATAGTATTCTTTAAAAACATTATGTTTTAGACGTAAGACTGTTTACTATTTAAGATTATTTAATTAAAATTATTTAATGTTTAATGCAGTTTAAAAAAGATCATAAGATAACTTTTATAGCAAGTACCGTACACAAAGGATAATAATTGTGATTATTGTATGTGTTTTCAATTTCACCGAGGATAGTATCAATACCAGTTCTTTTAAAAACTTGTTTTTGATTGGCAGTTCACTCACATTTGACTACCTACCGCTCTGCCATGGAGTTGCAGAAATAAATTTAAATTTGGCACGTGAGAGACAACTACTGCACAAACCTACAGAACTGGTGGCTTATAGTTATTACTATTTTGACTGAGTCAAAAAATGTAGCAGATAGATTGTCAGCTGCTGTGTTGTGACATCTTTTACTAACATCCAATGCCTAAAAAACTTTCATGCACTCAGTTTGTAAATTATGCTTACTCTACTTTGTGGCATTGTAAATAACTCAAAATTAGTTATCAGTAATGATATCAGTAACAAGATAATGCTCATACGAACACGGAGTCTGTCCAATGCATTTCGATAGTTTACAGTATGTGTCCGTATAAATATAATCAGTGAGCTGTTTAGACTAGTAAAAAAAATCAAACAGTTTAATTTCAAATTGAACAGCAGCAATAATCATTTTATCCTTCTCTATTATTTTAACTAAACAATAGACTGAGACATTGTCAATCATTCGATTCACTATAAATCTTCTATCGTCACCATAAAGTTAAAAAGTTAAAAATATACTTATAAAGCGCCATAAAACTAAACGTGTGTAAAGATACAGAGGCACTTTATCGTTTACTAGGGCCTATATTAAGGCCTTTTGGATAATCAGAGTGCATGCGTTTATCTTGCACCGTTATGGAGATATAGCGCCTCAAAGATAATGGGGTCACGAGTTTAACCTTTTGGGGTCACGTGACGTCATTGGTCACGTGATCATTCGACTCCCGGGTGTCGACTTTCTATCCGTGGTCCATGGTGATCATGCGTCCATCTGGCACCGTTACGGAGATATGGCGCTTCAAAAATGTGTAAAGCCAGTTGTGTCTAGCCAGTTGTCGCTAGCATCTGTCGGGACACCGTATCAAGTGGTTACCACTTAAATGGGTGACTGTCGGCAGACAGATGAACCGTCCAGGTATCTAACCAACAACAAAGTCAACTCAGCCTTCTATCCCTCCGGGGTAGGTAAATCGAGTACCGGCTTGTACGGCACTACAGTTGGAGTTGAGGCGGAGCAGGTGACGCTTCGTAGCTCTGTGATGGGTTTCCTATTAAGAGCTGTGCACCGCCTTTACCTTTTTACCTTTATATTATTATCATTATCATTAATATGTGCCTTAGTTTTGGTCACTTGTAGATGGTTTCGAGTTTTTGGTGTTAAGATAAAGCATCTGCACTGTATGGCTGCGTGTGACGGTGCGAGCCTCAATATGATTGGCTATTATTTACAACACTGTCGACTTATATGAGAATGGATGGTGAGAAGAGGCATAAAAACGGCGAACAGTAAACTCCGCGACGTCTCTATACGCCACGGCGGTACATAGGTCCATAGTGCGCTGAATTAGGTCAATTTTCGCTCATTGTGCTTATCCCTTTCGCATCCCTTTTATAGGGCCTACTCACTCTTAGCACATACCAAGATCATCCCCCGTACCACCCACGTCTTCAGCTCGTAGGCCTATGCATAGGCGCATCATAGACTACAGCCGTCAGCTCTCTGTCCCATCCCAACACTAACATTTAGGGTCCAACACAACTTCTCGCTGTTCTCATCCCTTTCAATGCGACGTCGCGTCACACTATAGCCCTATATGCTGTTTTCTCTTCGCCACGGTTGGCTAGGGGCCTACGAGTAGGCCTAAGTTGCCGTCAAAACGACTGCGTGCAATTTCGCTCGTTTCTTTTGGATAATTAGAGTGCATCGTTTAGGCAACTATAGGCTTAGTGCATTCTAGCATCTGTGTTTGTGCTGGTCTATGTGCAAAAGTAGTTCAGTCATATCGGTCGTAATCAACCTCTTTCTGACATTGCACTAACAGCAGTGCAACGAGCACGGCTGTTTTTAGCAGCGAATAATTTAAATGGTTCGGGGAAATGTTGCATGATATCAGAGGTTTACAAAAAACAAACGACTGCATTTGCATAAGTTTAGCATAACTACGAAATTACGTTTGCTACAACATTAATGCTGTAAGCCTAGCCTATAGACTACTCTAAAATAATAATACAGCATTTTTTCAGACCGTGCAATTTTTTTCCGTAAGTTGACTTCCATCCCTACCATTTTACTGCCGGTTTCCTGCTGTCGTGCATCCATCCCCGTGTTGCTATCCAGAGACTCTCAATGAGCTTCTAATTGACTATCCCTGGCTGCTCCCTGTTTCGAGTGTCGTAAAAAGTGCTTTGCAATCGCGCATAGAAGGGCAGTCGGGTTAAAATCATCCTTAGTTCGACGTTTACTCGAAGTGCAAGTCAAGTCAAGACATAATGTATTGTCTATTAACATGTACCGAGCCATAAATCTTGCATAGCAGTCGCGCCGTTTCTGATAATAGTCAAATGCGAATAATTTACGCACGTAGCTCCAACTAGTTCGCCCGACCGTTACATCGCGTCTCGACTATATCTATAGGCTGGTTAAGCTGTATAGTTCAACCAGTCCTTAGACAGACAAGCATACTGCAGTTACTGGTTAGCCTATTGAGAATGGCTTACGCAAGTTCACCTCCAGCTTACGGCAACAATCCGGCTGGAGAGCATGCAAGTCCTGAATCAAACCCATGGCAGTTTGATGAGCAGAAAGCAAAGGTAAGTAGATAGCCTGCTAACAATATATTTGTGTTTTTGACTGCCCGTTAAGGTCGAGTCTATGGCCCAGCATGGTTGTCGTCTGTTTGTACTCTGTAGCGCATGTTATGTGGCTAAGCAACACGTCTTATTGACAAACTGTCTGAATATGTAAATAGGGTTGTCCGACCACCACCCTGTGACAAAGTCGGGCCCCTACAATCTGTCTATTTTCCACTAACATGGATAGTGCACCCCGAATACTTGCATTGCAAATTGTGGTCAAACCGTTTCGGTTAGCGGCATACTTGTACAGGGTGCGCCAAAAAAATTTACCCCCCTGAGGTTTTCTGATAATTTTTCCAAAACGGTTTAGGTTAGCGTAAATCTGAATGGATAATAGGTGTGTAAAATTTTGTTTAAAAATTGTCAGCCGTTTCAGAAAAATTATCAAAAAACCTCAGGCGGTAAAATTTATTGGCACACCCTGTAGATATTGGCAGGTTATAGAAGCTTATCAATGCCTCATCCAGTATTACCGTTACCAATTCCCTACCGACACCTTTTCTCCCGGAATAGGGGGTCGCGACCCCCAGAATTACGATCAAACTGTATCAGCGCAATAGCTACTATTAACAGGCCACTGACATTTGAAAATGCCTTCAGTGCCGATCCTGCTCTTTCCTCTTTGAACACAGAAAAACAGTGTAAAAGCAACAGTAAATCTAGTGCAACTGCAACCACTGCAACGAACAGAAAGATGATCAGCACCAATTGCGTGACATGAATTAATAGCGAATTTGATTTAACATCTGTGAAGATTGGTGACATGATTACAGGGACAACTGAGCGACAATGTCGCAATATTACCAGCACCACAACAAGCCGGTGTCGTCTACATGGTGCAAGATGCTAACAGCGGGCGCGTTGTACTTCCCGTCATGGCCAGCAACGGACAGGGCCCAGACACCAAAGAGACGTTCATACTGCAGATCATTTTCTCGTGCTTCGTGTTCTGGCTGTGCGGGTTCCTGTTTGGTCTCATCGCCTTTATACTTGCACGTAAGTATAGTTGTCTACAGATTTTGTGTATACTTCGTACTCCAAGAAAACAACCGAAGGTATTTATTTCTCATTGTTGTAGGCTACACGGTCGGTTCGTCACACAAATAAACACGCATCTTAGAAATTGACTTCTAACAATTTTCTGCATTACTTTTATGACAGTTCGGATTTTCGAGACCATTGAAGTAGGAAAGGAAGACAACCAGACGAAACACTCTTTAGTTAGCGTTCCTTGCTTACTTTGGCAGCGCGGCGCAACAAAGTCACATCAGTGCAGATCAGACACGAGTGATAACAAAGTCAAACTCGTCAATAACTGCAAAACATAATGACCTTTTCAATTAACGAAAACGGCTGCTAGTAAAACGAATGTTGTGATTGTACTACGCTGCAGTGCTGGCTCACCGTAAGCTGTCCAAAGAACCGCAGGCTGTCAAGGCGGCGACTGATCTGGGAAAAGCATCTTACTGTGTGTCCATCGCTGGCATCGTTGTTGCTGTATTCATCGTTCTCGTTGTCCTTATTGTTGTGGTAAGTGGACGGGTTCGCGCAATACTGCAGATATGCAAAAGTTCATCAGATAAAATTATGTCGCTGTGGATAATGGATAATGCTCGTTAGTCGTTCAACTTAAAATTATAGTCCAGCGTTAACAAAATTTGGCGTATGGTTTGGTATCGTGGACGTTTTTTTGAGTTTGAATTTTTTTTAAAAAATATAAACAAAAAAAATTGGAACTATGTATGATGTAATTTGTACAATTGTCATAAAAATTTTAACAGTCTCGTTACGCAATCTTGCGAAATATTACTCACCTTAACATCTTCTGAGCCTATGGAATTCTATAAGACTTTCGCTGTTTCGCATTTAGATTGTTTTTCGTGACAGTCACAACGGCGACATGAACTATCAACCAATCACGCCAGAGAAGTGCAATGGATTCACTGTTAATGGCATCTGCTACAAACACCGGTAACTAGTTTATTTTTCTGTTTATTTTTCAAAACTGTTTATTTACTTTGCCACGAAAAAGCTTCGTTTCTATGTGACGTCTGACGGCCATTTTTATGGCACTTGTCGCTTAACTTTTTACTAGCTTTCACATTGTAAAACATTAGGATCTAAGCTTAAACATAGCTTACATGTAAAGTTATTTTTTTTTTATTTATTTGATGTTGTTTTTATATTTGCGAAATATTTGCTGTGATACTACAAACACCAAACGAAAAAGTTGCAGGTCTATCGCTAAATATCTTTCAACTGCCTAAGACTTTTTATTGACGCACTACATCTATTCTGTAGAGCGTCTATGGCTCGATGAGTCTGTTTGTTGTCCGTCCGTGTGTTGCGCATGTATTGTGGATAAACGGTGCGATATACGTCTTGTTGCTATTGATCACTAATAGGAAGCCGCTTATTGCCTTTTAAATGACATGAACATCATTTACCTTGGATGACCTTGAAGGTCAGTACTGCAACAGAAACTGTAAAAGCGGTAGCGCGTTTTTCCTAGCGACAGCTGGGCTTTTTTGTTATTGGTATTTCTACTTCTGTAGTGTATAGCAACAAGTGTGTGTTATGCACCATGCCCGTGATATTATCACATTTTACATGTACAACGTTTTCAAATTATTGCACAATAGGGCCTATTAGTATTCCCTGCGTAACTGAATGATTACTGTACCCAATGTTTTAACGCTGGTAAATATCATACAAACTGTAGCAATTCGCTGCGGTTTTAGGTCGACATTATATGAAGAACAACAGTGCGCAGAACTCGATGGACATTACGACAGCGCAGGCAAATTTTGCTATCATAACAGGTCACAAGACAACCCCGACTGTGGTTATTTTGTAAACCTCAAATGCTACCCGTACGTTGATTCGTCTTACACAGCCTCAACATGTGCTAACATTGGCGGATTTTTCACTACATCAAGTACAACAGGCGAAGCAGGCAATTTCTGCTACTACAGGCAGTTTAACTGCACTTTTCATTCCGCAAATAACCAGTGCTACAGGTTTAAGTCTCTGGTTAATAATCGATCAGAATGCGATATTCACAGTGGATATTACCAGCACGGCTATTGCTTCAACGAGTGTCCGACCTACAAGTATTTAATCAACGAAATCTGTTACGACTATAGATCTGCATACACTCCCCAGAAGTGCACCGAACTCCGTGGATATTTCAATGAAGCCGAAAACTATTGTTATTACGGCAAAAATTGCATGTCTGGTCACATGGAAAACCAGAGATGTTACCCATTTGTCGAATCAGGCTATACAGCTTCAACGTGCGCAAATATTGGCGGATACTTCACCACTGTCGACAAACAAGGGAAATACGGCCGATTCTGCTACTTCGTGCAGTTTAACTGTACGTTTCATGCGATCAATGGTCAGTGCTATCGAATAAAGTTAGCTGTGAATCATAAAACCGAATGCGACAGCTTAGATGGTTACTACGGAAGCAGATATTGTTATTACGAGTGTCCAGACACTAAGTACCTTTTTAACAACAAGTGCTATGAAACTCGCTCTTTAGATTACACACAGTCTGACTGCCAATCAGTCGGAGGATTATATGCCCACAAGTACTGCTACATCGACAAATGTCGTTACTCGTCAGTTAACAATCACTGCTACAAGCAGAAAACGACATCCTACAGCAACGGTACATGTTACAATATTGGCGGATATTATGCCGTAGAAACTGTTTCTCCATACAATTACTACTGCTACTACAACAGCTTTAATTGCCGCTCTCAACCAGTTAACGGACAATGCTACTCACGTTCAAGTAATCATTCGCAGTTAGCATGCAGAACCATCCCAGACAGTTACTTTGACGTCAGCAACAACACCTGCTACTATTACTGCACTGAGATGCCGAAGCTGCGACAGTGTTTCGTAGCCGACGATCCTTCACTTAGCGGAGAAACGTGTGCAAATATCGGCGGCGTTTACTCCAATCGCACTTGTTACTACATCGCATCATACTGCCCAAAGTACGGAGCAAGCAACCGTCAGTGTTACTCCGACCGTTCTTCTGCTTTAACTTGCAACACTTGTCAAAACATCAGAGGTTTTTATGAGAACCTTTTCTGCTACTACAACCAGGACCACTGCAGCGGGTTCAGATTTGAAAAGCAATGTTACTCCAATCGATCGTCCGCATATTTAAGTGATTCCTGCAACAATATGGGCGGATTTTATCACAATGGTTATTGCTATTACGAAGCTAATAAATGCAGAAATATGAACTACAGAAACTGCACGTGCTTTCGACATCGTACAGTATCAAAAACTCCTGCAACGTGCGCAAATATTGGCGGATATTATGATTTCGGAATCCAACAATGCTTCTACAACTCGTCTGCTTGTACATACTATAACAAAAACAACCAGTGCTACAGATATAGAAATGCCGAATTATCGCATAAAACGTGTACAAGTGTCAGAGGTTATTACGCTGACTTTGCATGCTATTTTGACAAACCCTACCACAACTGCACTGCCATACCTAACCTAGGTGAGTGCATCGTAGCAAACAATCCTTCATTTACCAGAGAAACGTGCAAAATTATCGGCGGTAACTACTACAACAGCACCTGCCACTACACCATGTTACAGTGTCTTTTGTATAATACCAGCAATGGTGAGTGTTATTCCAATCGTTCAGCTGACTTGACCTGCAACTCTTGCCAAAACATAGAAGGTCACTATGAAAACGGCTACTGCTACTACTACCGGAACGTCTGCAGCCGGTACAATATTCAAGGACAATGCTATTCCAGTCGATCTTCTGGATATTCAAGGTACAACTGCCGTAATTATAAAGGTGGATTGTATCATATTGGTTATTGTTATCACGAGACCGCTAAATGCCAAAGTGCATCCTATTACAGTAACTGTACTTGCTTTCGGTCCATTTCGAGCTCTAAAACGGCTAGCACTTGCAAAAATTTAGGCGGATATTACGACGTCAATATACAACGATGCTTTTATAATCTGAGCACTTGCCCTTACTATAACCGGAATAGCCAATGTTACAAGTACGGGAAGGCAATTTTCTCGAGTACAACTTGTTCGCTTATCAGCGGATATCGTACATACGAAAGAAATCGGTTTGGACAATATCGTTACGTATGTTACTACAACGAATTTAAGTGCAGCAACTGGGCAAACAACCAGTGCTACAGACATTTTTCGTTGTCATACAATGAAGGCACTTGTGCTTCCATCAGTGGCTATTATTCAGAGAACGACCAAGGATGCTATTACAATTCTTTTTCTTGCTCATATCCTAGGGAAGGACAGTGTTACGACACATACTACAGCTCTTGGTCCAGAAGGCAATGCGACGAGGCACATGGTAACTTCTACAGTTACTACGGAAGATGTTACGTGTCTTACTATTATTGCCCTTCTGTTCATTCTTCATTTAACAAGTGTTACTTCTACACATCCCAGTCTTATGACTGCAGTTCGTGTCAACTGCTCGATGGCGTCTTGAACTCTGGTACGTGTTATCACAACACCGAAAACTGCTCGCAGCCACTGTTTCTCGCTGGAAATGGCCAATGCTACCAAAATCAGACCACAGTAAGAACGGCAGCAGACTGCACTTCGATGTCGGGAGAAACTTTTTACAACGAAACTGATGACCAATGTTATTTCTCGTTGGGGAAATGTGCGTCAGGACATTATGTCAATTGCCAGTGTTACAGTCACAGATCAAAAATTTACAACGTTTACTCGTGCAGACACTTTGGCGGATACTACGTCAACGGCAGATGCTATTACAACTCAAGCCAATGTCCAGATAGGTATCATTCGATTAACGGACAGTGCTATCGACAGTCGAGCAGCCAGTATTTCCCATCAACGTGTATGGTTATCGGCGGCTACTACGACTACCCGTCTACGTCCGGCGCAAGTGGAACCTGCTACTACGAAAGTTTCAACTGTTCTTCTGGATTTACTGTTGATAGACGCCATTGCTTTACGAATCGTTCGGCGACATACAGTAGAGCAACGTGCAGGATTATAGGTGGTATCTACGGCTACTTATACAGTGGCACGCAGTACCGGTCTGCCGGCAGCTACATATCTTCATCAAGAATTTACTACTGTCTGTACAACACCTTTAACTGTTCTGGGTATGTAGTTTCACTGCATTTTGTTCGTTTGTTGTTTGTTCGTTTGTTCGTTCGTATCGTTATAAAGTTTTTCACGCTAACTTTCGCCGGAAACGGCGGTTGTGCGATAGCGTTTGTCGAACCTTTCTGTTTTTCGGCACTGGATTATTGAAAAGTTATTATTGTTATGAAAAGATTTTCAATTTTGATAAAAAAATTTTTTTGCAAGGTTTGGACTTGGTCCACTGAATAAACACGCAGCTGACATGCAGTTTTTGAGTACATAAAAGTTTTGGTCATATCTTTTGGAAAATTAGGCAAGTGTGGTATTTAAAATTTTTTTTTAAAAACCTGTAATCAGATGAACGTCTATGAATAAATGAATTAATGCGATATGCAGAACACTTTTATTTATGCGATTGTAGTGTGGCTACAACACTGTCTGACAAATTTTTGTTTTATACCATTACCCTTTATTGCAACAATACAAAAGTTGCTTACATGCAAAGCTTTGTTGTTTTAAAAAGTTACGAGTCGGCGTTTTCAGGTCACATAGGCCTAGAGGCCTATGTTTTGTCGTGTATTGTGTCGTCAGGTATACTGTGAATAACGAGTGTCATCTGTTCCAGTCAACGGCGTTGTCGGCTGATACCTGCAAGAACATTAATGGTACATTTGTCGCAGCCAATCATACTTGCTACTATCACGAATACTCGTGTCCTTATTACAACGTCGGCGGCCAGTGCCACCCAAATGAGTTATGTGACGACTTTTCATGTGGCACCTGCCACTTGTACGGCGGCTTCTTCGAACCACGAACGAGATGGTAAGTGCATGTTACCACGTAAATGCAGCATACCAGTTGCGTTCTGGCAGGACCCCTCCTTAATTTTTAACCTGTCTGACAAAATTGCTGTTTGTCCTAAAATTTTCTTTAAGATACAAAATTTGGGTCTAAAAATGTTTCCATATTAGAGATGGTTAAAAGCAAAATTGAAACATTTAGCTCCTGTATATCACGGTCGGAAATTTGCAGCTGTTCGATGAAAGATTGCAATTTCTTACCTCAGTCTTGTAGGTATACACAATTTAATTTCCTGAGATCTGGTAAAACATATAACTGACAACACAGTAATATAGGCCTGAACTGGATATTGACCCTCATTATTTTGTACACAGTTGTTACTACACGTCGAGAGTTTGCAAGTATTTCATTGATGGAGAATGCTATGAAGTCTACACGGAGACCAAGAACGCATCTACATGTGACGGTTACTTTTTGCAAGGCCGCTGCTACTACCATGTGCAGCGCACCTGCAGCGACGGAGAGTATCTCCAACAGTGCACGTGCTACCGGCATCAGTCTGCGACATACAGCAATAACACGTGCATCAACATCGGTGGGTACTACACCGACGACCACTGCTACTACGTCGACTTCAACTGCAGTCGATACCCCGTCAACGATCAGTGCTACACCAGGGTAAACAATGACAAAGTTATGAATGCTTCTCCGAAGTTGGTTAGGCCTAGGCACTTAGGATAAATAGTAGACCTACAGAGTTACGATGTTTCTCAAGTCAGTCAGGCTCTCTTACATTGTATTTCACTGTGCATAATCTTATCTGTCTGCACTTTGTTTTGTAAATAAAATTCTCATGTTTACATTTTATTAGTAGGCTCTAGCGACACTTTCCAAGGCAACGTTTTAATGATCGTAACTAATTGATTTTAGCTGCTGTCGTACATTTAATTCGCACGATAGTGTGATGATAATCGGACACAATGATGTCGCATGAACAGTGATTATTAAGTAAAATCGTAGCAAGATACAAATTTTAACCCAAAGACGTCTAGCATCAATTAATTATTACAAACCGAAACCACAATCCTACGCTACATTTGCTTTAATTTTATAATGACAGCGGATATTGTCGAAATTGCAGAGTTCAACGCAGCTAACGAGGAGCACTTGTGACAATATTGGCGGATTTTTCGTTCCTGCTGGCGGCGTCATTGACTCGGCCGCGGGAACTACGCTGCCCGGTATCAATTCATCACTGAACTACTGCTTCTACTACGACTTCGACTGCCCGGGCTACACCTACAGTGGTCAGTGTTATTCCAACATATCTTCGGTGATGAGTTGTCCAACGTGCGAGAACATTGGCGGGAGCTTTGCTGCCAATGTCGGCTGCTACTACGAGAACGACGACTGCGTGCACGTTTTTGTCGGTGGACAATGTCACACACGCAGGTGCCTTAAACAGCTTTTCTAAATATCAAATATCAAATTTTAAATATCAAATATTTGTCTGTATTTATTTCTGCTGTATTTTAGTGCTTACATAACTGAAAAAAACGAAAGCCTAGCAATAGATTTGCAATTAAAGTTAGCACAATCTTTGCTCAGTTTCTGCAGCTGATCAGTTTACGTCAGGATCGCATATTGAATTCTTGTCTGACAAAGACCATTATTATGACTGGATCTTTGGTTGGGTAACAGCATTGTCCGCGAATATTCAAAAATCGGCAATATTCAGATGTTTCTGCGCAGGTCTCGGGCTTACAACTCCAGCGCGTGTCTGCGTATGGACGGCTACGTGCATTCTGACGGATACTGCTACTATACTCCAAACCGCTGCAGCTTGAACCGTTACTACGCCAGCTGCCAGTGTTACAATTACTACACGACTTCATACACAAACGCCACGTGCATCAACATCAGAGGCAGCTATTACAACGGACGCTGCTATTATAATTCTTCCTCATGTTGTTGTTACTCTGTCAATGGTCAATGTTATAATAGAATGACTTCTTACAGCTCCTATTCCAGTTGTCGAAGACTAGGTGGATATTATTATGGCAGTTACCGTCGTCGCTGCTATTACAATGTTTTTTAACACAGCTGAGCTAAATCTGTACTTTCCTTTTGCCGAAATGCTGCGTGAATCAGCATCAGAGTCGGTTATTTCGTCTTATGCTAGCCTACTGTTATACTAATGCTTCAAGCATGAACGGTACGTACATGTGAATTATTGTGTGATGTCATCTGTTTTTTTTCCTCGTGTAAATAAACTATTAATGTGCAGAGTTATTAACTAACTGACATACAGTTAATTATATAAATTTCGTAGATATTCTGTATTCAACAATTCAGACATGCTGCATATATCATCAGTGGCGTATTTAGGATTTGGCAAAGGGGGCCATGGCGAGCGCGCAGAGCGCGAGCCTATAACGGGGGTCTGGGGGCGGAAGCAGAGCCCCTGGTCGGAGAGTCAGGGGGCGAAGCCCCCCCCCCCTTGAAGCTGAAACAGTTTTTGCTTTTGAACGTTCAATGGAAGCCGCAAATTCGCCCATTTTTTTCTGAAATTTGGAAACGCAGAAAATCACAGCGTCATATCAGATGCAATCTCACATGGCGATTTTAATCGCATATTGTATCGGTACGAAAAAAAAGAACCAAACATTGTCGAATTTTGCAATTCTTGCTGGAAAACGGCAAAAAAACGCACCTTTTAATATAAAGTCGCCTGTAAAAAATTTTCATGGTCGGGCCAAAGTGGGGGCAATCGCACCGTGGCCCTCTCCCTAAATACGCCACTGTATATCATGCGTTTTTGCTGACGTACAACCGTACAGCATAACGTATAATAAATGTACCGCTGCCATTTTCTTTCTATAAACTGAGGCTGAGCATTGTAAAAACCCTTTCTAAATATGTTTTTATAGTTATGTAATATGTATCTTGTATAAACATTTGAACATTTTGATTATTTTTAACGTGTTATCTAATGTGTGTGTGCTTTGCATTCTGACAGTAGCTTTTAATAAATAAATATTGTAGGCTCTATTGTACTGTATTGCACTGTAACGGTAGTTCAAATAGTAGTAAGTATTATTTTATAGCGTGAATACCCTAATCGCTGTTATAATAAGGCGCATAGGGCGGCGCTAATTTTTGTTGAGCTGTCGCTGATACAGCTCTTTAAAACTGAGCAAATCTTAGCAGAAAGCGTATGTCTGTCTGTCTGTCTGTCCTCTGTCCGTTTCAGCGCACCGACCGACGGATTGCTGCTATGGGACGATCGGCAGACTTTTGGCTCATTGCCGTGGCAATGTGACCTGGTGCTGGCAACAGCTACGAGTCGTCATTCGTCAACACTGCGGATGTTTAATACAAAGCAATGCATGCAGCGGGCATCACACACCGTCCGTCGCGCAAACTCCACTTGCGTAGATCTGTCGTACAATTTATAGTTTTATTCCGCCCGTAAACGTTAGTTTTTGGAGAGAAGTTATGTTTGCTGGCATTTATTTATTTCTTTTTTTCGTTGCGAGTTCTCCGTGCTTCGTCGGCCGATCGCCGCGAAATTTTGCTCCGTGATTGGAAGTGTGTTCGATTTTATATCCCTATCATGATGCTTGCAACTTAAGTGCTAACTGTAAAATGCGAAAGCGCGAAATCTGTTTAAGTGAAGAGTGCGAAACAAAATGCGAATTTTGCGTCGCATTTTTTATTTCTCGATTTGCCCTGTCTCACTGCAACGACTGATCAGCCCACTGATTAAGTGTCATTGGCAAACATCGGAGTTCGTTTAACGCTTGTGTCGTCGAACGTCGTATGTGTTTTATATGCCTAGTCTATCTATAACCTGCAATCTTGTTTATTTATTCATTTTCTCATTTATTTCTATTGTGGTCAGCGACAGCTTATTCTAAGCTATTAGCTTATTTCCTTAGCCCTCAGTCAGACACTAGCTTACACTATCAGACCCCGTATACAGAGATAGTGCATCGCGCAGTGTACGTCTCAGTCTACTCACGAAGAGATGATCAGGCTGAAGTTGCTATTATCATTTAGTTTTACAAGAAATATTATTAGATAGTGACCAATCTAATGTACTCATCGCGCACATGATTTTCTTTTGTATTCTTTTAAGAGCTTTTTGTTCCTTTTGGCTTGTACTAGAGACCCGGCGTCTAATAGAGACAGTAAATCAATTTTGCGGCAGAAAACATGCATCAAAGTTGAGGCGCGAAAATCGACAACGCGTCTACAGCGACACTTAGTGTATATGGGGTAGCCGAGTGTTGGTTCCGCTACGCACAGGCAAGTAGCTAGCGCACGAATAACATCTGTTTGAAAGAATCGTGCGGATATGATGCGGACGTCCGTAGTGTCGTTGACTGTCTGGTGAGTCTGCCGCTGCTGCCGCATTCTGCTATTTTCTCGGCGAAGTCCCTACAGCTGCGTGTCGACAGCAGCAGCAGCAGCAGCGAGGACGAGGACGAGGGCAGTCAGGCGCCCGTTCCAGCAGTGACGACATCAGCGGCGTCGAAATCAGCAACGGCTGCAGCCGCATCAGTCTCTTGACAACTGCAGTTAAGTGTGCCTCGTGGCGCCACGCATGCTGGCTTCGCACTGGTG
>Ga0209367_1003888_pt1 | contig 20458 bp, 8 predicted proteins | sample WorMetLIZISLAND2_FD_187412 | JGI IMG/M metagenome (GOLD analysis project Ga0209367, IMG submission 187412) | Marine gutless worms symbiont microbial communities from Max Planck institute for Marine Microbiology, Germany - Olavius geniculatus... ...
GAAGATAGCTTAAGCAATGTAGGATGCACGGACGCACGCACGGACGCACGGACACAAAGGTGATTTTATACTCTGTCCAATGCTATGCATTGCATTGGACAGACAATGAGACGCTTATTTTTGAGACCATCTTCTCTCAGGTCTCGTCTCTGGTGAGTTCATCTTTTAGAAACATGGTTTCCCAGCGTACGGGATACACTGTTTGCTGTAATTAATCTTTCACAAGGCAGCGACAGGCTTGGCTGAAAATTTTCAAAAATGTCCTTTCAAAATGCGTAAAATCTTATAATATTGCGTACCAAATAAAATAGGCTACTTTCTTAAAAGTGTACGGTTCAAGCTATGCCCAAGTCCCTGCTACATTTTCAAACTCAGCTAAAAGAGCATAATTTACTTGCAAGCCGCCCCTCCCCGACTGTTTCGTCAATGAACATTTTGACTGGTGTTAAGCGACGATTATCGATAGTTACTTTACGACGGAAACCAGTCTTAATAAGTTATACAAATTTATCAAAATGCAACCTTCATTTAAGTTATTTGTTGATGTTTTGATAGCCGCAGTATATGTTGTCTTCGTCGGAACGACTGTCCGCCAGGTGTCGCTGCGGCAGACAGCAAACAGTCACTGTCATGGTCATAGTCGTTCCGAAAAAGGCAACAGCTCGAAACGTCAACAAATAACTTAGATACATGTTGTACTTTGGTGAATTTATTACACTTACTAGTTACCGTTTCATCCCATGATTCAACTCAAAGGGCAGTAGGCCACCTGTCGCATTGGTTGCCGGCACGGCGGCCGGTAGCTCGGCTAAACAGTCGTCGCAGCCAGCCGTAGGTGCAAGTCGACTCGGTCGCGCTAGTCTCGTTCTCACGACTTACGATGCGGCGTGACTCATCTGCGTCATCGGTCTTGGATTCCTGGTCGTCGTCGTCATCATGGGCACTGCAGGTACCACGACTGCGACGCCATCGAATGACGACGAGACCGAGTAGACAGCCGAGCAGCACCAGTGCCAGCAGCACGCAACTGATCGACACCATCACCAGTCCAACAACTACAATAAACAAAAACCGAACCAATTCGATAAAACACGGAATCGCTGAATGTGCGGCCAGCTGGTATCACAAATAAGTCAACCCCCTTCCCTCGGCGTTAGGGACACTATCTGATACAATGTGTCATTGAATCCACAAGTGTACATGCCAAATGACATCTAATCCGTACAGCGGTTTAAGTAGGGTGCACGAATGTGAGAGATGACAAACGACAGACCACGCTACGGAGAAATATGTCGCTATAGTCGGAACCGGTTGCGTTGCAATCACACAGCGATTCCGCGTAATAATTCATGACTAGCACTCACTGTAACCCGTCGGCATCTATCAACACCGCATGATATTGTAGACCTACGTTTGAACAGCAATCTACGTGCAATAAATAATGCACACTATAGTGGCAAAATAATAAGCAGCGTACAAACAGTATTAAACACATGGCACAAGACACAGAACTCGGGTCAATAAGACGCATCAAAACTGCTTCCACTGATTTGAGTGTAACCAAATAACGAAATAGCGTGAATGAATAGAGTTCGATCAGAATTTTCGAGTATACAAGCATAGGCATAAAGCATATCAAATTTTTCTATCTTTGGCAGAGCTCAGTGTAGGCTGTGAGGGCTAACAGTGAGGACGGGCAATGTATTTGCAGCTCCAAAATTGATTTAGCACGAAATATTTGTTCAGAGAATATATATAGGTTTGCTTAAAAGAAATTTGGTGGTTTTAGGGGTTCAACTCTTTCCCCAACTTCCGTGCTTTTACCAGTGCACTATCGGTACTCTTTTTTCGTCCAATAGTTTAGTCTAATAGTTTTTGCTTCGGTAACTTTAAGTGCCCAAAGACGCACAGAAACTAAACATGATAAATAGTACATCGCAGCCTACGATAAGAATCGACGACAGAAGTGACGTAAGCTGCGAAATATAAATAATCTCCAATAAGTAATGACGAAATTGTAATCTTGGCGAATAATAATAGACTGATGAATTAGAGATCGTTCCCAGCAGACTAAAAGCGAAAAAGAGCAGACGTTCAGAATAATTACAGGGCTTAGGAAAACCTCTAAGGAAGTATGAGATATAATATTTACGCAGTCGTAATGTTGTAAATGATCGATGGCATCACAGTCAAACGACTGCAGTCAACGAAGACATTCGGTAAATTATAGGCACAATTTGTCGTCAACAAAGTTTTCTCTGCTTCTTTAACGATGCGTCATGATTGTTCTCTCCTTTTATGTTTTCTGTATTTTTTGCTAAGCGGCCGTACTCTGAGCCACATTATGCGTCTGTTCATTTGTTTCATAGAAACTCTTAACTCAAAAAAGCACAAAAAACAAATATTTGTGTAAAAATTTGCCAGAGCTTAGCGTTTCTGTTTTGTGTATGTACACGGTTTTCATAAAAAGGGACCCATTTTTGTTTTTCTCATAATTCACTCAAATGATGACCAATTTTCACAAAACTTTTATCAGTTGTAGCAGAGGAAATACTAATTCAAAATATTGCAACAAAATATGGCAGTTAATTTGCTAGTTGTCACATAACGCTGACATCATAATGTGTCACAGGTACAGACTTGATAGTCTAAATTGGTACTGTCAGTTGCTACCCTACTCCGATGGTGAAAAATTTGGTTAACTGATGACAAATTTTTGAAGTTTTGCAGTTGTAGCCACACAAAAACGTACAAAACGATCGCATTTACGTGTCTGTGGGGATAGTTGGAATTTCACATGTTCAAGCAAGATAGTGCACTAGCACACCGAGCTTGCAAAATGGTTGCGTTTTTGGATCGCAAGACGCTTGATTTCATGTCCCCATGTTGCTCAGTGCTGACACGATAAACATTTTTCATTAGCGAACCAGAAAAAACGGAGGCATTGCATAAATTTTAAACGACATTTCAGCTATGCGTAGTTTAGTTTAGTTTATTTTAGTTTGCTCGTTGTTTTTACTTGTATTTACTGGAGTGTTCTTATAGTACTTGCTTTGTATTGTGACGCACGTTTGTTGCGTCTTAATAAAACATTAATCAAATCAATCATGTTACTGAGCAACTTACTTGATGCACAATATATATGCATCTTTATTCGTCATTCAATGACAGCAAAGAAAAAAAATAAAAACAGCAGTCTGAGACAAAGAAAGCCGGAAGTGAGCAGCAGAGCAGCACAACTTGCACAGCTTTATTCAGGCTAGAGTGCAGGCTAGTCTATCTTCTCCGGAAACTGATCAATCATAGTTATAGTCGGAGTAAAGAATTGCTGTCTACAACCGGCGCCGAACTTTAGCCTGAGTCATATCGGCGACTTGGCACGGAGAGTAGCTGGAAAATCACTAACAGGACTGGAAATTGCGTCGCAGTACGCGCGACACAGTGTACGTTGTACGGATCATTCAGTAACACTTTAAAATAACGCTGTGCAGCAATAAATACTGGCTTACTTTTTGAATCGCTGCAATCGTAAACCTTTAGACGATACTACAGAAATTAGTGACGGCTCAAATTATGAACAATCGGCCATCGTCTAACAGCTGCTAAAACAGTCGGCGACGTACGGCACACATTATTGGCTAGTTAAAATTGTACGCGGCAGTACACGAAATACAACATTAACCATGCGCAGTGGAAAAAAATCATTTTTGGCACTCGCTGCAACCTCAAAATAGTGTGTACAACAAAAATTTCAGTGACAATCTGCAGTATTTACCGGCTTCCTGAACACCTTATCAAAAGCCACTGAGAGTAAAAAACGCCTAATACAAATTAGCGCTCCCCAGACATTCTCCATAGCATGAAAATAGGGAGAACGGAAAACAAAAATATAGAATGGAAGGTGATGAAAGGATAGGAGAAGGAAGAAGAAAGAAAGGAAAGTTAAAGATTAAACTCCAGTGTTGTAAACATACAGGCTGACGTCTGAACATAGGCATCTTGAAAGAAATGATAGGCCTAATAATATGATTCGAATCGGCCTAACGACGATTAGAAAACACAACATGAATCATAAGGTGCACGCTACCAGAAGAGCTTTGCAATCTCGCAAGTGACAGAATGATCATCGTCAAGCAACTGGTGTAGTGTAGCGCATTACGAGGACATTCATTTTTTGTCGCGCTATCTAACAGACCCGCGGTGCGGTCAGCAGTCATGCCACCACCATCATCTCTATCAGCCACACTAGGACTTCAGATCTGACGCACCGACATTGGCTTTGAAGAATACTGTGAGCTCGCACCATCCCTCCTCGCCCGCTAAGTCACGTGCTCATCGTCATCTTGCGAGTCAACTAGTCAACACACACACGGCACTTGCAGTGGTCACGTGACTGGCCGGAAGTCGACGGAGATGACGTCACTCAGTGTCGCTATTAATAACAGCCGCTCGGCGGCTAGGGAAGCTACATCGTGACATATCCGTCGCCGGATGGTGATAAAGCTGGATAAATGTCACGCCGCCGCAGCAGCCGACGCCGTGGCTAAACAACATTTACAGCAGCTTCTAACGAGCCTGTGACGTCATCACTATGTGCGTGCGTGTGTGCGTGTATGTGCGTCTAAGAACAACACGCCCTCTGTCGACGTTCCAGTGTCCACACGTAGCGCTATGGTCGACGTGTGTTTGAAACGGTGGGTCATTGGGGTTAACTGTAAATACATACAGGACACTGACTGACAAGCTAAACAACAAACTAACTAATATACGTCGGTCCGGTGTCGACATATTATGCGGCGGTTCGTCTAGAGCTGCGCAACGTTAGTCCTATCCCTCTGCCCTTACCTGTGACTTATTCAGCTGTAAATTGGTACACCAGTTACTCATGCCCTAGAGGATTGACAAATGTTTAGTTGCTTACACATTTTTTCTACGCCGTTTTTGTTTTCGCTTTTGTTGTTGCGAAGAAAAAATCACAAATTCTAATGTCGAACGTATTCACCAAAATCAGGTTTGCATTTCATGTTTGTCTGTGCGGGTGTCCCGAGTGTTCTTAAGGCGCGTACAGAGCGAGGTAACTGAACTGAACTAAACTGACACTGTTTAGTTTTTAACGAACCGACCAGTGGGCAAGCAGGACAAGCCCGCTGGTCATTGGTTGACGCGTACGTGCGCGTAGTCACGTAGTTACCGATGCCGTTATACGGTGCCTACTGTAATGCATTACTGTTTGCCCGTTGGTCAGTTCGTCAAAAAGTAAACTATGTCAGTTCAGTTCAATTCAGTTACGTCACTTTGTACGCGCCTTTACGACTCGCAGTCTCGTTAGCATAGTAATAAATCCGTCGCTCGCTGCTATGTTTATCACGCATTGTCGCTGTATTATCCCGCTGTCAGCTCCTGTCGCTTGCAGCACGTCGATGACATGCACGTTAATTACAGTATATCTCTCTTCCACACACACTCGCCGCAACATCGAACTATACACCCTCGCCAGTGTACACGCATACACCCACGCACACACCCCAGCGCTACGCTTGCACGGCTTGCTTCTGCCCCGTCCCGCGTTGATGCGCAGTCTCGGCCGTCGAAAAAATACCGAAATTATCCCCGGAAGTTATCACTAAATACTATCAGAAACTTGCACTGTACGTAAGCGGGTAGAGAATCGATTACTTTTTTATTACTAAAGTTTCTATTTTTATCATACTGTACACCAAAGCAAGTGTAGTCGAGTAAACACTAAATAATTATACAAATCTTTATTTGCCAGCGAGCAGCTATAAGACGAGGTAAACAGACAGAGCAGAGTCAGATAACAAACACAGCAAAAAGCTTGGCTTGTACGAATGCTAAATGGTAATCAAATTGCATCATGTAATTCTACTGCACGTTGCTAGAGAACTTAATAATAATTTTACGCTAAATTCTAACAAAAACTCAGCTTACATCTAATTATGATATTAAACTCCTGCACTGCAACGAATCAAAAAAATGTCTTCGATGCATGTCGTGAAAAAAAACATTAACTTAAGTCATTTTTGTGCCAAATGACTGACACTAAATCACATCACGGTTAGAATTATTTGTAAGTATAACATAAACGCGACTGTCTAACAACAGTGTAAGATTAAGTACCAGATGACTGGTGCTTGGAGAGAACATGTGCGGCATCTGCTGCAGTGGCGGGAGTGGTAACGTCAGTCGTTGCCTTGGTTACACCCATTGCGTGACGTCACAGCCGTCACTCACGTGCAGTCTCCGCAACACGGTGCACTGACGACACACGATGATGATGATCTCTGCAGTCAGCTGCGGGCGATTCTCTGCAACGAACGTTCGACACCAATGCACCGAACTGCTGCATAGATAATTATTGTGCTTCGTCCGTGATTGCCATTCAGAAGCAACGCTGCAATCGACACTGTCACTCACGCCCACGTACCGACCGCCACCACACTGGTCTGCGCAAAACACTATCTCGACCAACCACTTCAGTGGATTCGTCGTCAAACTATTTCTCAGATTATTCATTAGATCAAAACTAAAAAGATGCAACTTGCATAGCCAAACATCACGACCAGAATGGCAAAAATATCCTACTTTGCAACAAAAATCGTACATGTCGTTGAATCCGACCTTGGAACGTCAGCGGAAATTGCTTCGTTGCCATCACAAGGGATACACCTACGTAGGCCACTCGATCCGCTGACAACGCAGTGTTAAATATTTATAAAGTCACACGTTGAAAGCTACTTTAATTTAATTACGTCTTTAAACTAGATTATCTGAACTACATTGCGACTGCAGCACACAGCTACATGTAGGTCTGTGGTTTCTGAGTTTCAACTTTTACGGCAGTTGAACAGTGCTTTTAATACTTGCCATTCTGTCGATCACATTTACTTAATATTAGCATGAGTCCGATCGCTGCATATCCGGCAACTAATGGAATTGGCGACGTCCTCAGAGCTTGCTATTATTCTAGACGAATTTCTGAGAAATCGACTTACGCTATTAGAAACGTGACATTTTAACACAAATAGTGGTCGCAAAAAATAAGCCATCGAGTTGTTTTGTCACAACGGCATCAAGTAAGCTCTCGCGTATGCAGGCCGCATCAGAAATGTTTCTTGTGATCATATATAATTATCATTTCTCTGGTAAACTCATCAATACGCTCGCAAGGTGACGTGATAATCAAATATACACTGTGTTTCAAAAAAAACGTCCAACTATGTAACTGTCTATATCTTTGACATATATTAACCGATTTTCGAAATTTTTTCACTGGCACACTCTTTGGATAATTTGCAATAAAGCGGTTATTGAATATCCCACCACACCGTAACTGCGTCGCTACACTACTTCGTGAAATATAAATGAAAAAACTAGCAATACCAAGCAACAGGCGTCGCGTGTTGGAAGTTGAAAGACACTTCAGACCAAAATCGCGACGAATGATCTGCACAATGCTACGCTGTATTAGACCCGTCTTTGTGGATATCTGGCGTGTTATACTGTGTGTTTGTTTCTGGCCTTCGTGGTTTAGTAAGGCTATCAGTTCATCCACAGTGGTCACGTTCTCTTCAGTTACGTGCACGCTTCAATCTGCCGCTCTCATGCCTTTGTTCGGCGCTTCCTATTGACCAAATCTTTTTTAGTAACGTGTCCCAGTCCTTCCCAGTTTCTGTTTATCTTTAGAAATTTTGCCAGTATTTTTTGCGAACTGCATTTTTTGAACTCGAAAAAGTTTTTAGTTAAAGCCTTGTCCCTATTGCTAAATGCACGTTACATTACCGCTGCATTGTCACTGCATGAAAAATTACTTTTTACAATAATATCATCTGCTTTTGTTTAAAAACACAAGAAATGTATCAAAAACTACACACTATTAGCTATTAATATAAAAAAAAGTTGCATTGTTTCTAGAAAATAATTTTACATATGTATTACTAGGATTTTCGACATAATTGACAATTTAAGTTTCACATGGTAGTGTAGAGACGCAGTTAAGGTGTGGTGGTATGTTTAATAATAACACTACTGCTACTTGTCCACAAAGTGTGCCAGTAAAAAAAGTTTGAAAATCGGTCAATATTTGACAAAGATATGGACAATTACAAAGTAGGACGTTTTTTGAGACACAGTGTACATGTATACCATCGTACCTAAAAAGTCTCGTTGCAGTAAGGTACGAAGTATTATTCTCAACTTTTAAAATATGAATAGTAATACATGTATTTACAAGCTAATGTAGCAATGCGCGTGAATGTTTACTGGTTTAACCTAATGTAAGTCAAAGAGTTTTCAAAAACGTCAATAACTTTTTGATAATATCATACAATCAACGCATAGTCCGTTGCACGCGCGTTCCCGTTTTAACTCTAAACGCGTCAAGAGTGTTGCTAACTTATAGAATGCCTTATCATTCTCCATGCGTTATTTTATTTTTGTAAACGATGCAATTAGCTGTGTTAATCGATTCTTTGGTTTGCTGTCTACGCCGTGCTGGGCAGCCGATATCGTCAGGGAGCGGCTACAGACACCCTTCTGACATTTTCATCACGCAGAACTCATATAGGCCTACCGAGAGACAAAGTGAATTACTTAGCTCATAGAAGCGACGCGACGGCAGGACGACGCCAGAAAATGTCAACAGCGCGAATAAGCAATCTACGACAGAGTAGCTTAGACGTTCTCCAGCCAGTAGCCAGTATACATCATCAGTCTATTACTATTCTCATTATTAGCATTAGCGTTCGTTCGTCGCTGGCGAAGACGTGGTCATCAGTAGTTTGACAAACAGCGTCCTGCCTCTCGCTGTCTGGCCTGTCAGCACTGATCACTGGACTCCGTGGGCGGTGATAAGTGACTGAGCCGTCTTTACCGTTATGATTGACGTTTAACTTTAAATAGCACCAAAAGAGTTGAAAAGGCAGTAGTGTGTGGGCCGGTGTCGCCTCATACGAAGAGCAATACAATACAATAAAATACAATACAATGGAGAATTTGCACTCAAAAACTGATAAACTGTCAGTTTAATCTAGCACATAAACTAAAAAGAACTGAAATGTTTAAAAGAAAAATGAAACGAGAGATACCGAGAATAGAAATACTGTTAAATGTAAAACTGACGAAATTCGAAAAATGACTGAAGTAAAGAAAACTAAAATAAGAAAAAACCGAAAAAGTAAGAAATAAAGAATAATAATGAAAACCAAAACTGAGAAAAAACTGAAAAGAGTAAAAATAAAAACCGTGAGCAGGTCCGAATAGCCGTGGAGTCAGTCCGAGGGAATGCCAGATGTCTATGGAGGATAGGATTTGAGAAAAAGAAAAAAAGAGTACTTAAATTTGATGCCTCCATACGGAAGACTCCTTGAATTTAAAAGATCGAAACTTAAATTCTCAAAATGTCTAGGTCTATCTCCAGCCATTTCGGCGCAATTCACTTTTAAAATGTGTGCCGCAAACGGAAATCGCAAAAAAATTCACTATAAACCCCCTATTTTGAGAGTTCAAGGTCATTCAAGGTCATCGACGTTGACACCAATAAAAAGCCTTTCACTACTGCTTGTTATGATAAACGGCATGTCTGTGCTTATCTGCAACCGTTTTCACGCTACACGAGATAATTGCGGTAAAATAACCACTTTTAGGAGGTAGCTGTCTTTAAAATACGCCTCCGCCTGTCTCCTTAAACCTAGGGGGTCGAGACTTGGACTGCTGTTTAATGCTAAAAATTTTATATGCAACTTGTTTTAATCTATCTCCAGCCATTTAGTCGCAATTCAGTGTTAAAATGTGCGCTGCGCTATAGAAGAATTGATAAAAATTCACTAAAAACCCCTTTTTTTGGGGGGGGGGGTTTAGTGTCGTCCATGGTCATCGATGTTAATAAATCTAAAAAGTCTGTCACCAGTGCTTGTTATGATAAGCAGCATGTCTGTACTTGTCTGCAACCGTTTTCGCGCTATACGAGTTAATAACGGCAAAATAACGTCTTTTTAGGGAGGTACCCCTCTTTGATGCCCTCGTTCGAGGGGAACCCTCGCACCCAGGGGCACGAAATTTTGTTCGAAACATTAGAAACCTTGTGGCAGCCCACAGTAAAAATTTCGTGATTTTAGCTTGCACCGTTTTAATACAGATCACGAGTGTGACAGACGGACAGACAGACGCCTAGACGATAGCTAAGACGCACGAAGTATTCTATCGCGCGTAAAAAAGACCTTTAAACGTATTATTCTGTTGACATCCTGATTATGGATGGACATCCAGACTGATCCGAGCAGACAGAAATTCCCAAGCGTGGTTTGGGTGAACGCAGAGTGCCATGAAGATAAACCGTACATACAAAGTTTGCCTATATCGGGACGGTAATTGAACGCAAATTGCAGTGGACCACCGCACGCGCGACTAAACGCCGCGGCGCCGTTTTATTTATTCATTTACACTGTCACCGAAGCAGCACATCCACCGCTGCAAAAAAGCACAGAAGATAAAAATGTGACGAACAGACAGTTCATGACACCAAACGGCAGTGGACCGTTCATTCATGCCGGTTATCAAGCTGCACAATGTCCTTACTATGTCACCGCTGTTGACTGAATCATCCGTGTTACAGGACCAGACACAAATGGCTTGTGTACGTATGTGACAGCAATATAATAGGCCTATATTCCAATTTTTGTTTAATTATCATGTCCATGAAGAACGTAGTACTTATAATTAAGTACTTATAAGTTGGTGGCGTAGTATAGTGGTTAGAAAGTCGGTCCTCGCCGACGAACTTTCCCTATCTTGCGCTAAACTGATGGATGGCCATTTGACCACTTTGTGGGTAAAGCGTCCGCTATCAGTCAACCAACAAGGCCAACTCAACCTGCCATCCCTTCGGGGTCGGTTAAATGAGTAGTAGCCCATTTATATGGGTTACGGAAAATGGAGATTTTAGTACAGCTGACTGGGGCTGCCTAGCCGGCCGCTGCGCTAGCCTGTGTCTGCAGGCTGAACGCGGTGGCTGTGCGGCCGGCGGCTCTGGTCAGTGACGAAAGCGCATTAGAGGCGTGTTCGCGATGATGCGCTATATAAATTGACGACCTTTTACTTTTTAAAAAATTTATTTTAGCGGTAATCAGTACCAGTCCTAAAAAGCCGAAAAAGCCATTAAGTGTCACGTTGTAGCCGTAGCGGGCGGACCGCGTGCGAAGAATAGAGATGGAGGGCGTATCTTAGACCTATTCTTACACCGACGATGGAGGCGCAAATTGTTTTTGACTGACCTAAAACGCACAAAAATTATTTTTATTTTACACTGAATCGTATATTTGCTTCCTCTCCCACACACACACAAAGAAAGTGTTTATATGATTACAGCAAATGCAATCATGGGCAGCCAAGAAGCCAAGCTGTCGCTAGGATAGCCGACCGTACTGGTTGTCAGTGACCTTTAATGTCATCCAAGGTCGACGATTTTCGTATAATCTTAAAGGCGTATGCCATTTTCTGTTAGTGATTAATAGTAACCTTAGCCTTTTCGCCGTTTCCGAGATATGACCAGTTTTCCGTTGAAAACGCCAATTTTTCCAACCCTTCTCCATTCAGCCTAAAATTTAAAAATGTTTTCTTTGATATGCATCCCCAAATTTTGTATGTTATAAGATTCGATAAAGGGCTAATTATTCGTGCAAAATGTTTCGCCTAAAACCTAACCCCGCTTAGCAACAATGCAAGTGCATCCCTGACGGGCGGACAGACGACAGACCGACAGAAGACAGACGACAACCGTACCTTAAGCTCGACCGTTACTTAAGTACGATCGACTAAAAACCAACAAGGCGTAGGGTCGTACTGAAAACACGCAAAGCGCAGAGTTGAAAGTAAATTTAAAACTATTATTAGCTACCACACATACTTTTGCAGTACTGTTAACAGCAACTCACCTGGCAATTACTAGGGTGTCTGTCATTCTGCAGTACATTCTGTCAGCATGATGTCACTGCACGCAGTGTTTTGTCCGATGCGACGTCATGAACTTGGCGACTGGACGAGCGCTGCATGCGTCCAGCAAGCAGATGCGTCGCTATAGCTTTCTCATCTACGACGCGAGAGTGCAACGCCCACTGCAGCACGCCGACGAAAATAACCAGAATTAATCAACTTACACCAGGAAGAGATTCAATCTGATATCTTCAATTTCGTTGCGCAAATTCCTTCAGTAACTAACTCACTGTCTTGCGGTATGAGGATGTTCGTAACGAGAAGCTTCAGACGGTGCCTGAATGTGCTGTGAAACTAAAACTAAACTGAAAGTAATAACATAATCGCATCATTCGCATGCAATAAATGAAAACAAAGCAGTTTAATTTTAGCTTTGATTCTCACTGATTTTCGTTTTCGTTTTTCCTCGTTTCAGCTTTTTATTGTTCGCATATAAAATAAATAAGCACAAATTAAACACTGAAACAACCGTGGACTGTTTTGGATTTATTGTAGGCTTACAGTGCAAGGTGCATTCGGAAGTTTCACTGAAATCTGATTCACTTTAAGTCACTATCCAAGACAACGTATTTTTGGTACGAAGAGTCCATGCGTGATGGGAAGCCGCATAATCACTCGTGGTTTGCCAATGGACGTATAATGCTCTTTCCTCGATACTATTACACGCTGCAGAGGTGTCGCTGTCCTCTTCTATGCGCATATCGAACCAGTGGAAGCCAGACATTAGCAACGACTCTTATGATGCTACTATGACACATCGTCATAGATCTTTAGGCCTATACATCTTACAGATGTATAAAGATCGTAAGTGTCGAGAAACTTTTACCACACCCTACACCGGTGTCACCGGCTTAAAAGTTACGAGTAACTTTTAAGGTGTTTAGCTGTGTTCAACTCAACAGGATTGAAATGAAATGATATAAAAGCCTCCAGCTTCGGCTTTCATTTTAGTTTAGACCTGCCGCTCTGTGCATTCTTTTAAAAAGTGATCTTTTGCAGCACACATTTGTAAGCATTTTCCTACACAAGATATGGCGCCAAACATAAATTACCGCCAAAGTACAGAACGTCAAATAGCCATTTCGACTTGGGTGTGTTTCAACAGTTTCTCATGGTATAGCAATCAAAAGCATTAAAATCGTTTTTAGGCCAATTCACTGCCGTTTGACTATTGACGCCCCTTTCCAGGGAACATCTCACAAATATCTGAGTAAATTTATATTAACAGAAACCAAAATCCCATGAGCTACATTTTGTTGCTAATGATATCTATTCAAATTTGTGTGCTGGTTACGAATATACAAATATAGGACCTAGTGTAAGAAAATAGTAAACTGGTGTACGTGATAAAGCTTCGCGATATCCTCGCCATGAGTTATAAGAAACCAGATCTGGTCTGCATTTCGGAGATTTAAAAAAAACGTTTATGGTCTTCATTGCAACTGGTTCGAATATAGGGCTACATCCTAAGGGCAAACAACAGAACCTCTTCGATCCGCGTCTGTATAGATCTGCTTAATGATCGTCTCTGTTCACGTAGGTGCCTACGCTTGTGTCAGTCGATGGATTACTGCGACGTCCCAACCTGCCGCTCTGCATGCCACGGGACTGATGCAATAGCATACACATGGGTCGCTTCTGGTCCGTTTATAACGATCCGACAGACAAACACTTAATTAGGGACGAGAATTCCGGCTGAGACACAGCCACGGGCGACCGCACGTGTCATTTAGGGAATGATGACTTGCTGAGTGCTAACCAGCTTCAACCAAGAACGTGCGTTAGTCTCGGCATGGTTTTTTGCTCTTCGAGTACTTTTTGCCATCGCTGCATGTCGTTGTTACAGTGGACGTAAACAGTAACGCAGTCGTGACGATTGACGAACGCTACACAACACAAGCACTGTCAGTACGACTTCGCTGTCAGTAGTGCAGAAATAAACGTGATCACGTTGCAGTGCAGAGTTTGTTGGTGCAGAAAATCCAAGAACGAAAAACTGGCGAAACGTTGATTGGCACTTTCAGCATCATCGTGGCAAGGGTGGGGGCAACTTCCCTCAATTTTTACCTGTTCCAAAAAATGTTTTTGGAAATTTGTTTTCCAAAAATTACAATTTATAGGGCTAGAATTTTTTATTGCGGAAAAATTTAGGAAAGAATTGAAATTTAGAGCACCCATATCTTATCTGTCGGAAATTGTCAGCTGACAGTCGAAAAATTGCGAGTTTCTGCCCCGAACAGTTTAAACGCACGACGCCACTGTTGATTGGGCTACAATTAATAGAAAAAAAGTATCGTCAGTGAATTGTAGGTTTAACGCAAAGGCGAATGTGTCAGTAAGTAAATAAGTAAAGTGTAAATTTATACAGTGCATAGTTTGAAAAATTCTAATGCGCCTTGAGTACGTTGCACGATGCTCGGGTTGGTACTTGGTAGCCACTGGTCTGTACTAGTCTACGTAATAGGCCTACGTCCAGTACCATGGTGCACATGCTAGCTCGGTTGCTTGTTTTACGAGGAAAGAGCGGCGAAAGAACGCGGCGTTATGACCATGATTCATGCTGTCCTAGAAGTAGCAAGCACCGATGTTACATTCTGTTTAAATATTCAACACTGTAGCTTAGATGCAGGGTCCTGCCTTTATTGACATCAGATGGCCCTGTGACGGTCAGCATTTTATTCAGCGATGTTTGACAGCAGGCAGGCTTTAAATGCGAGTGCAAATTTCATTGCAATAACCTACATGAAAATCTGCCTGCACTAAAAACCACCACAATCAATAATATCATCGCAGATGACACAAAATAGTGTATTGCGGCAAGTGCCATTGCAGACCGTCGCGACTTTCTGTCGCAATACAGACACTACGAGTCGTTATGAGGTTATCACTGCAGTCCTGTTTCGTTTCGCGTCATCAAAACGGAACTGTTAAGCAGAAGTTATGGAAGATAACTCATTGTATTGGAGTTTCTGACTCTTCCAGTTGCATGTTGTTTGAAAGCAGAACAGTTCACTTCACTGACCGTCGGACGACGAAGCGACGTTAGGCTAACTATAGGTTCCAGTGTCGACTGTGGAAGAGGACGCCTCCGATAGATAGGGGCCTAGGCTTCGGCGATGCGTCCCGCGCGTGTCGTTGAGTTAAAGCTAAAGCGAGATCATCAACATTACCCGGTACTGTAATGTTCCTCCGTACGTCGCCCCGGTAATAACCTGACTCTGACTCGCTTCGTCTGCTGTAGGTCTAATAGTGCTGCGTCTTTCAGAGCCTGCAGACCCCGTTACCGAACAACATGGCAACGGCCAATGGCAATTCGAAGTTCCGTGAGATATTCACGAATCGATAGTTGCACTGATGAGATCCGATCGCACGTTGCAGCTCAGCTCCACGCATTGAGATCAGACTGCGATCCGTGGCGCTAAGACAGCCAGTAACTAAGTTCGCCACCGCCATTAGATTAGGCCTACAGTGCCAATGCCATTCTTCGAATCTCAAATCCTCTGCGTAGTAGGCTCAGTCTAATACTGTTACATCTACGCATACACTGACTCAATGTTGTGGACTTGTTGGACAAAAATCGTTGGACAGCTGTACAGCATGTCTAGATGTTGAAATTTTCTTCTGAACCTTCGATGATTATGGACTTACCACCCAGATCAACTCAGCTTGGCCATCCCTCCGTGGTTAGGCGCAACGAGTACCAGCAAAAGCCGGGGCGTAAACAGGCAAACCGCGCGATGCAATAGCTCCGTAACGACGCACCCGTGATCTGGCAGTGTAAACTGGTGTCTGGAGTAGCCGGGAGCTCAGAAAACTTAAATCAGCGTCGCCCTATCCTTGTAGCTACGAGTCTCAGTGTTTTTACGCGCGAAAGCAGCTACTGCTTTAGCGCGTCTTAAGCATCGCAATTCTGTCTGTCCGTCACACAGATGGATCAGTCAAAAACGGTGCAAGCTAGGTTCACTAATCTTCACCGTCGGCTGCCTGGAAGACTCTAGTTTGAGGAACCGTAGAGCTTTTCCGTAAATTCGAAAGCTGAGGGGGGGGACGGAAAAAATTGCAATTTTTAGCCAATAAGTCGCTGTATCTCAATAACGCTGCGAGATAGGGACTAGGTTACTATTAATCGCTAATAATAAGTCGTACACTGACTCTCGATTGCCACCAAATTCAATGACCTTGGATGACCTTGAACGCCAAAATAGGAGTTTTTTAATGGATTTTTTTTGGGTGGGGATTTCAAGTTGCGACACACATTTCAAGAGAGAATTGCGCCGAAATCAATTGAGATAGACATAGAGAAGTTGCGTACGAAATTTTCAGCATTGAATGTAGATTTCGACGGTCCAAGTCTCGATTTTCTAGGTTCAAGGAAACCTGCGCACGAGGACATCAAACAGCGGCACCCCCGTAAAAGTCGTTATTTTACCGTTGTTGGCCAGTCTTTCGTGAAAACGGTTGCAGATAGGCATGGACATGCTGCCTATCACAACAAGCACTAGTGACGAGCTTTTCAGTAGTATCAACATCGATGACTTTTAAAGACCCTGAGCTTCCAAAATAAGGGGTTTTTTATTGATTTTTGCGATCTTCGGCTGCAGCGCACACTCTAAGAATGAACTGCGACGAAATGGCTGGAGATAGACTGGCAGTTTGCGAACAGAAACTGCTAAAGGTTTTGCGCGTCTTGTGAGCATTAGCTCAAGTTTCTTGTTTTTACAAAGCATAACATTTGACGACGTATCTGGCGACTTCTTCAATCACTGTTTACCATTCTCAAGTCTGATAACTTGCTCTGAAGAGACCAACTGCCACTGTCGAAATATTCAGAGCAAACTACCGGTACTCACTACACTATTCCGTCCACTGAGCATATGTAGTGCACACGCTTGCAAAAAGATGACATTTATTACAAAACGTGTGAACAAGTGTGTACAAGCATCAAACGAATGTACAATGAAGTGAACATTTAGTAACCACTGGCAATCGGCGCACAGAAACGCAAACATAACAACAAACGAACAAAGAATAGTATCAAATAACAAATGCACGAACACGTCAACTCCAATGAACAACATACTAGGGGGCTCTATGTACAGCAAGTTAGTTCTGATTCATCATACCCGCTATGTACAGCATCCCAATATAAGCACTCATTTAGACCCCAAGAAGCTATGCCAAACAAAAAATAGAATGAACTGAAACACATTTCTACCATTACGACAGATATCATATAGACTAAAACTTCCTGTCTCAGAAACTGTCCACACACGATATTCGCTGCAGTCATTTGGATGTCGTTAATTCTCCAGAATACAGGTTTTCGTGCTGGTGACCAATAAAAACAATAGAAATAAATACAATGGGAACAATATGACATACAACCAGCATGTATTGCCTATGAAATGACAAACTTAGCTGTCGTGCAAAACCAGTGTGCAAGCAGAAATAGGATGCTGACAGAAATCAAAGACTTAAAGCAGGGGTCAAAAACCGCCTGATATGTGAAACTATTGGATATAAATGCAACAGTCAAGATGGTTGCATTCACTTTTTTAAATGATAAAATCTGTTAATTAGTATACATCTAAAAAAACCCAGCTAAACTGCAATTGTTATTTGAAATACTACTAACTTAACTCCGGATACAAAAACGTGATAAGCAAACTAAAAATTGCAACACATCAAGAAAATAATTGCCCAAGCAGCAAATTATATCTCGGACAGCTGTATGAATATGGAACTGTGTCTATAAGATAAAAACAAGCTACATGAAATATGCACAAGAGCAAACAGAACACAAACACTGCACTGTCTGTTATGAATAACCACTGATATGTCCACACAAGCATATTATACACATCACATGAGTGAAGATTCAGAGTAGTTCACCCAGAAGGTAAAGGTCGAAGTATAGCTCTTTAGAAGATTGAACCCCTCACAGAGCTATGGAGCATCACCTGCCATATGGGATCACACCATGTTACCTGCCACCCGACACAGGTGAACGCGCCCCACCTTAACCCCAGCCAGATATGCCAGTACTCGATTTACCTACCCTAGAAGGATGAAAAGCTGAGTTGACCTAGGTGGCTGGTTACATAACGAGATGGTTTACCTGCCCGCAGGCAGTCACCCATCGCATGCCCGACGTACAATAACTTCGTTAATAGAATGAAATGCGTTACTGCTACACCAGGCCACCACCTGTAGCCGACAACTACACAAAATGATGATGGTCTGCCACAATGCCAGAGCTAAGGGGTACGTAAGTGTGTAGGGTTTAACGTCCCACCCAACACAGTATATAGTGTGGGTAATTTTGGGGGCGGCCTTTCCAGGCAAGGCACAGACACACAATAATGTCACAGCTAAAACCCCCATAGCTCAGGAAAAAGCAAAATTAATTACAACTAACGATCTCAGTGTTAGCTTACGGAAAAATTATGATTAGGGTCAGGAACAGTGCTAGAGTACATAGTTAGAGTTAGCTGAATGTTTAATTTCCACAGAATTTTAGTGAACCTTAGCTATGGCCGCCCACAGCTATGGCGAGCATGAGTCACACTTACTTACTTACTTACTTACATATGCAACATTCTTCTTCAAACTGCAGATACCCACTTAACACATGCTAACAGTAATAACTAAATAAAAAAGTAATGATTATAGTATAATTATTATGATACATTATACTGATAACAAAATGTAATGCAGTGCATCTAGTCATTACTCTACTACTAAGTAGCATATGTGAAGTTAACAATAAACAGCTTACGATTATCCCCCAATATTTAAATAAGTGACAGCCATCAACTTCTGACAATTTCAAGTTTTCTAAGCAAATGGTATACCTGCATTTCTGCAATCTAACAAGTGAAATATTCCCAGTAAATAAGAACATCAGTGGAATGCAGTGGCAAGGTACTAGCAGTTTAAATACAACACACCATATGTGACAGACTAAATGTCATTGTTCAATTGCAACTGTGTCACTTACAACAACCACAGAGGGCAGACATGTTACGAACAGTGATCTGTTCATCACAGTACACCACAAACATATGCACAAACCACATGGCCTAGAATATGCCTAAACCCAAATAATAGGCTGAGCTGATCAAATCAATTAATGGTCCAGGATCGACTGATTTAAGGTCACATTAAATGCAGGATTCAAAATTTGCAATTTCAAATACGCTTATAAAGTTCATTTCATTGAACAGAAGATTTCCTGGTTGGTATCAAATGATTCTGGTTCACGGAGATAATAGTTGGTTCTCGAAGACTTAATTTTGAAAAAATACTAGTTGAAATCCCACTGTTGTCAAGTCAGCAATATGGGACAGGCTGCAAAAACAGTCGACTGCTTATAAATCAACTTGCTTGAATAGGCAAGTCTAGAAAATGCATAAACCTCAGTAAGCTAAAAAATTTAAACCTCCATACAGGCCTAGTACATAATATATGAAATGCAGTCATAACCTCTCTGACCCCAGGCAGCAAGCACTGTGATTGATACTAATCAGAATTTAAGGCAGCAGAACAGAAAGTTGAAAAAACTTAACTACCAGCCAACTGTAATGGATAATAGCATACCTGATGCTTGAATAACTGACTCAAAATATGCAGGTACTTTGGGATAATCTCAGAAGAGATGGTCAAAACAGTCACAATCAAAACAGCGAGAACATTGACAGTTCATAACAACTTAAACAACGGCGTGAAAATCACACCAGTACTTTAAATACAGCATACAAATTTTAGAAATACGAATAACTCTATCACAGCAAATCGCATAAACTTGACTGCAAAACTACATCTACAATGTCACTTACGTTATCATAAGTTTCCACCAACAAAAATACCACAATTTCTGCTCAACTACTGAATTAGTTGCTCAAAACGTTTTCTGGCTTTCACTCTTTGCAAAAAATTTCAGTCTCTACTGTTTAACAGAAAAATAAGACTGACAAAACATTGTCACTACGCCGATAAAGTTGCCATTATGAGTACAAACAAGAAATTTGAGCAAAGCTCACAAGACGCGCAAAAGCCTATAGCATTTCCAGTTCAGTAGTTATAGTTTCGAAAATCGCATATCACTTGGACTCGGCCCATCGGGACCATAATACAAATCGGCCATAGGCGCGTGTGGCGTTGGCGACGGTGGCGCCTCCTTGTGAATGATATAGACTTGCGCAGCCCAGTATCGTGAAAAAAATCAGTAAAACCCCCTATTTTGGCGTTCAAGGTCATCCAAGGTCATTGAATTCGGTGGCAGTCAGTATACGATTTCCTATTAGTGATTAATCGTAACCTAAGTCCTATCTCGCACCGTTACTGAGATACAGCGAGTTTTTGGCCGAAAATCGCAAATTTTGACCACCCCCCTCTCATTTAGCGCCCTCGTTCGGGGTGACCCCCTTCGAATTTATGGAAAAGCTTTACG
>Ga0209367_1003889_pt1 | contig 20455 bp, 12 predicted proteins | sample WorMetLIZISLAND2_FD_187412 | JGI IMG/M metagenome (GOLD analysis project Ga0209367, IMG submission 187412) | Marine gutless worms symbiont microbial communities from Max Planck institute for Marine Microbiology, Germany - Olavius geniculatus... ...
TTACTACACTAAGTCAAGACTCAAGACAGTCAATGTCAACTACTTAGTGCTGAAGTGCGAGACGTAGCAAACAGCAACATCCGTACAAAAGCTGCTGATAAATCTCTGAAATTGTCATAAATTAAACTGAAATTCACGAAAAATCACGGATTTCATGGAAATCGGCATTTTTCACGGAAGAAGGCCAATTTCACGGTAAATGTCACGGCCGTGAAATCGTGAATTTAGTTGGTCCCTAGTAACGACCTTAGGCAAGTTGTTCACACACGTGCCTCTGTCACCAAGCAGTATAATTTGATACCGGCTTCACCGTTGGGACATAAACAGGCACACCGCACGATACACTGGCCCCGTATCCGTGGTCTCGCGGTGTAAAAACTGGTGTCTGTTTGAGGGCCTTAGGAAACGGAGATCAGCGCCGTCTTATGGGTCGTAAGGCTCGGGAAGGACTTGTGCGTTTATGTTTTTTACGTTTTTAGATAACTGCAGTTACAATGTGAAAGTCAATCTTACAGAGTGTCTTGTGCTCTGTGGGCTGCAGTTGAACTGTTGAAAGACAAATGTGTTTTATTTTGCAAAGCTGGATTGATGTGTTTTTAACATGCGTTCGTTAATGGATTGTTTCAGGTGGCAAACATAGAGATCTGTTACCGAGCACTGCAGTTCTATCTAGACTACAAGCCGCTGCTACTCAACGACCTTCTGCTGGTGCTGACTCCGCGCATGGATCATACCCGCGCCGTCAACTTCTTCCAGAAAGCAGGACACATTCCACTCGTCAAGCCATATCTCAGGGCCGTCCAGGTACTGTCATATGCTGGTCGGTCGGTTTTTGTTGTTCTTCTATTGTGAACACTGTAGGCACTGACAAACAGTTTAGTTTATTAATTCGACAATAAGTCAGTACAAAACTAAGCCTAGACAGACGGAAAAACAGATATGTAGTACAGTAATATATCCAAGTGCAAAACTTGGCACATACAAAAATCAGTGAAGCTTAGCTGTAAACTCTGCAGAGATATCTGCCATCATAGAACTCATAGACTTTAAAACACAAAAACGAATTTTTTTCTTTATAACTTGAACAACATCTAAAATAAGCCCAATAAACATCTTGGATAACATTAAGTTTGCTTTTAGCAATCCTGACATAAAGCTTGGCTTTCAATGCCTGACATAACTGTACAAAGTCAAGCCTGATTAAGATATGATTAAGTGCTGAGAAGCTCTGGCTGCTCAACAGATCTACGGGTAATGAATGAAAATTTGAATATGCATGCTTTATGTAAAGCAAGCAAGTGCAGTCGTGTTGAACACTTAAACACAATGTTAACATGTCCACTTTTTAGTGCAGTGGTTGTGGTTAATCAGTTCCGAAACTGGCTCATTGCTTGATCTGCATAAAGCATGTATGTTTTACGATGTCTAATAGCATAACTGAGTTTTTTCACGATTAAAAGACATAGATGTACATGTGTGTTTTTAATTTTTTTATTTGACTACACTGGTTGCATAGGTTTGTGAAGCAGAAAATCTACAGGTACATAATTAGAATAATAAATAAAATGCATTGCATCTTTAAAAAAGAGTAAACCGCAGGTTTCTGAATTTTCATGTCATTTAGCTAGCAACTTCAAATGTGTTATTTTAGAGAGTTAAAGACTAGCAACGGTAAAAAAACAAGAAGACCGCAGAGTTTGTGACAAGATTTGTGTACTTTCAGACCAAATCAGTCTACTTAGGATCTAGATTGGGACCATACTGTCACTGAGACAACATCATTGCTCTGTGTAGAACCACAACAACAAGGCGATCAATGAGGCGCTGAACAATCTGTTCATCGAAGAAGAAGACTACCAGGGTCTGCGGGCATCAATTGACGCATTTGACAACTTTGACAACATTGCGTTGGCTCAGCGCCTTGAGAAGCACGAGCTAATTGAGTTCCGACGCATCGGCGCTTACTTGTACAAGGGCAACAATCGCTGGAAACAGTCAGTCGACCTCTGCAAAAAGGACAAACTCTTCAAGGTTTTTACGTGCTGTGAATCAATTAGCCAATCAGTACTTAGATTTGTAATGCTCCGCTTAAATGGGGCATTTAGCTATGAGGCATTAAACGGAGGCATCTGTTTGTTACAAGTAGGCCCGATCAGAAACCTGTGTCTTAGGGTTTGATTCGAGGCACTTACTACTGATGTCAGTGTTTTGTTTAGTTTAGAAGGAAGCTCGTTCTGGCACTGTTGGTGCTGATGAGCAAAAGCTGCACTCTCCGAATGTTTGCAAACGTTGAATTGGGTCATTTGTTGTTAAGTGCATCAAATGACTTAGAAAATGCCAGGCCTGGTTACTACTTAGATAAAAGGCCGACTGTAGATGGTTAAACCATCTTGGTATTTAACCAACCCCTCCAGAGCAACTCTGTCGTTTTCTATCTTAGGCCAGATATATTGCATACAGGCCTTCCTTGCTGGAGTTAGTGTGACGTGCATTCACTTGCGTCATATGGCGGTGATACTGTGTGATCCCATATGTAAGTGTTTGGTAAGTTTTCTCTGTATGATGGTTCCTGTGTAACTTTTCAGTAACCTATTGATGCTTTACCTCCGGGGTGGACGGGCTCTTACACCTGCCCAGCGCTGAGGTCGTATCAGCTTGGCCCAATGCGCATCCCCGAATGTAACCACAAGGTTACAGGTAACGGCTGTAAAGCCGTAGACGGCTGTAAAGTCGTAAGTAGATGGCCAAAACCAGCACAAGAGTAACGTGTAGCAATCTGCCCACACAAGTTTGGTCAGCTCTTAGTTGGCTTTTCGCCTCCAGATTTTAGAAATCTTTTGGGTCATCGGTGCAAAGCCCCACCACCATGGCAAGGTGGCTGACCATGGTGGGGAACCTATCGATGCTTAGTTTGATCTTTTTTCACAGTTTTTTAAACATTTTTTTCACTTTTTAGTCAGTCGCATTTTTACTTAAGAACTGGTCCGTATGCACTGCGCAGGATGCGATGTTGTACGCGTCGGAATCGAGGAACATTGACATTGCGGAGGATCTGATCGCGTGGTTCCTTGAAGACAAGAACTACGAGTGCTTCGCCGCATGTCTGTTTCAGTGCTACGACCTGCTGCGGCCGGACGTGATCCTAGAGCTAGCTTGGCGACATAACATCATGGACTTTGCTATGCCGTACATGATACAAGTCATGAGAGAATACACCACCAAGGTACTGCTGCCGGTTTTGTGGGAAATTTGCCGCACCTGGAAAATTCTTCCCACCTCCGTATTGTCATAATGTAACTAACACTAACCCTAACCTCAGCCCTAGCGCTAATCCTAATCCTAATCTTAACCCTACTCCTAACCCTAAATTTAACCCTATCCTTAATCTTAACCCTAACCCGTACTGCTGCGTGTGGGAATAATTTTTTGGTGCGACGAATTTTCCACTACACCGGCACTTGCTTTTGTTCTGTTTTCAACCCAGGACAATCAAAACTCCGTCTCAAGGCTAAGTACAGTGTGGGTATCGTGCAGACAAAAAATGCCCAAAAAACCAGTATGGCTGCCGTGATCTTTCACCTATGATCTTGAAATTTAGTATGCTTCTGGAGGGTGTCAAGATTCATGTTCGTGCATAATTTCATCAATTTTAGTTCAGCGACCTCAATATTATTATTATTTATTTAAACAATTCACAGTAACTCAAATTAGAACAAGACGACAAGCAAACACCAATTAACTAGTGCAGACACTGAGAAACTGCAAAGATGCCAAGGCTATATGCGCTAACAGACACCTTTAAAAACAAGACAGACAAATATAAAATGTACAAGGGAAGCTAAGTATGCTTAAGTATAAGTAAGTAAATATGTACGACGCAGTTGACTTGGCTCAGAACCGTCCACTCTGGAGATTGATGTCTACGTTCGGCGCTACGCACTCTTAGTGGTGCTTGCCAGAAATGATGATGATGATGATGGTTATTGACAGTAAAGCTGGCAACCTGTAAATATTTCTGTTTACTGTCTGTACACCGGTGGAATACAAAAATTGTAGTGACAGTGAAGTGACTTTTGTACATGGCACGTAAGTAAGTGCCATAGGTCACCCACCGGCTGCTGACACACATGGCTGACAGATGGCAAGAAGTTCTGTATGCTGTGGCCCTGTGTGGATTCCAGAAAAGCCTAGTCCATCTTTTGGCTTGTGTGCTTGCATATTTTATTTGTTTGTGTGATATTGAATGTACTGGTTAAGCATTCTGTCTTATTAAGGTCATAGTTTTATGGATCATGTGTTGTGTCAGTTAAATCATATTCATTTATTTATTGATTCACTCAGCGGCAGTTGGGGGGGGGGGCAGGAAGCTGCAAGTTTTTGATGGATGAGATATGGTTGCTTGGAAATTCAATTGTGCCTCAAAATTTTGCCAAAGTGGGCATTGCCTTTCAGCCCTTGTAGACTAAAGTTTAGGGTTGGGGCATTTGCCCTCTTGTCACAGCACCAATGAATCTATTCTTTTATTTATTCATTTATACGTTTATTAGTGTGTATGTATGTTGTTGATGCTGTGGCAGGTGGATAAGCTGGAACAGTCAGATGCTGTGAGGTCAGAAGAGGAGGCCAAAGCCACCGACAAACCACTTGTCTTTAGTAAGAACCCATTCAACAGAAATTTATTGTTTGTTATTCATAACTGGATTGCTTTCAGACTGTGCAGCCAGCGATGGGGCACTGAGTCAAGTCTTGAAAGACGATGCGTACTTGGAGTAGTAGGCGTGTCTTGGTCGTTATTTGCTTCAGTTGCAGGCTGCGTCGAAAATGGTGGTGGTTAGTGCGGCTGATCGGATCTGTCACTCCCTCCGCTCCGTTGTCTATTTTTGAAATTGTCCATTTTTGCTATTATTTCATGCCTCACAGCATTAGACTTATGTAAAATCCAGTTATGAATATTTAAATCTGTGCCAGTACACACTTGTCTACTTTTTAGTGCATTGTCAATGTTAATTATGCAGTTGAAATTGACGTTGTTTTCTTATTACAAGAAAGTTTAATTATTGTTTTGCATTTGCGATTTTGATGCAACACAAGTTCTTTGTAAGGCAAATCGTCCATGGTCAAAACATTGCACTCGCAGGGCTGTGTAACTTTAATCGTTGATGCTCATCTCTGCTGGTCTTCAAGCCAGCTAGTTTTAAGTGTCTACAACTTCTGGAAATACTGGAAATCTCCTGGAATTTTATTGGTGTTCCTTTGCAAATTGGTGCAAATTTTTACTTAGCACCAATCTTTTATAACTTGCCGTGTAATTTTCGTTTATCAGGCGCATTTTATTTACACGGGAAATAAAAATTTCCTTAGTGATGAGCGTTGGCCGGAGCTCATCGTCACATGCTCAGTTGCAGACATTTCGAAATTCATACTCGTATATGCATTAATATTTTGCGGCTTGTCATTTCATTGCACATGTAATTGTAACGATTAAGAGGCTCGATTAATGTAAAAAGTCTACTGAAAGTTTGTTAAATGTGTCCTGGAAATCTCCTGGATATTTGTTAGGCTGGATTTGTAGACACCCTGTTTATGGGTGGCAGGCCATACGTCTCCCATATATCACTGTTACCTTCCCAGTGATTAAACCAGTATCATATCAAAGGCACCTGTGTATGAACAACTTGCCTAGGGTTGTCACCTGGTGGTGGAATAGCTCAGAGTCGAACCTGTGACATTGCAATTGCTAATTTGATATGTGAACGATTGGACTAAAATGATAACTTTTTGCTGTCGTTTAAAGTATGTTCAACTGTCTGTGCTAGTGTATGTGCTGTTACTATAAGTGCTGTTAGAACTATCTAATGAAGTTACGTGTGTGCTGTTACAGATGAGCCTCAGCTGATGTTAACAGCTGGACCCAGTGCCATGGTCTACGGTGCCCCACAACCCGGCATGTATGGAACCTACCCTGCGTCCGGCATGCCTGGCTACGGCATGCCTATGCAGCAGTAGAGTGGGGGTGGCACTACCAGCTGACTGACCATTCACGGCAGACTTTTGTGACTTGTGGGTGGAGCGGGCGGCTGACTGGCCAATCACGATGGACTTGTGTTGTGACTTGTCTGTAGCATTTGCCGCGCATCTCGAGCACCAATGAACGTTCGTTCTGCGCATTTACGCCGATTTTTCCGATGGCGACTGCTGGCTACGAAGTTACTTTCGGAATCGTAGTCGGAAATTTGAATGTTGTTAGACCGGAAACTTGTTTCTGATATTTTTGGTCATGTGTTGTGAACCGATGCAATTAGTAGTCGCACAGTGATAGAAGCATTATCACAAAGCTGCCAACGATTTGATCACAAAATAACAAATTAAAACACAAAGTTTATACGTCTTTACACCATGAGTCATAAAGCAAGATGCCAAACTCTTGTCGGTATATTTGCCAGATATGGATCGATTTTTGACGTTCTTTCACTGGTGCATTGTGTGTAAAATTTGCAGTAAAGCTTTGTGGTGCATTTGAAGTTGTCATGGAATGCAGCAGGGAAAAATTTTGAAAATCTATCTATTCGAAGATGGTATTTGTGGTAGTGATGGTAGTGACATGGGCAGCTGCACGTTGGTCCTGTATGGTGAACGGAACAGTCAAATCTTAAATAAAAACGCATAGAGTTGTGATACAAAAAAAACATTGAAGCAAACTTTTACATAGCTAGAAATGGTGTGAACTGTGGTTGAGAATTTGATGTCTTTTTTTTCTGGATTCACCGTATCGAGTAAGTTTGGTATTCACCTGCTTGGCTGCATCTGTTTGTTTGTCTCTGAGTGTACGGTTGATTGTTGTCGCATTCCGACGTGTGTTGTCAGCACTGTCACGCATACATCATTCACCCTGTGCAGTAATCTGCTAAATAAGTAACACTGATCTTTTTTCAGTTTAAAATTTTCGGTCTTTTCAGCTTTATTGAATTTAACGTTTATGCTGTACATATATCTTTGCACTGTTGAATGTCTCGGCTAATTTTTGAGACATCTTGTATTGTTAACGTGTGTGTGTTTGCAAAATTTAGAGAGGATTTTGCCGTGTTCGTTGCAAGCGAGTGATTTATTGTAACAGTAATAATAATAACAATATTTTTGTTTTCTCATAAGAATCGTATCTCTGTTGTCTGATGGAGCTTTTGTGCACTGTCTGTCATCATTTTCACTGTAGATATGTAAATCAGTGATGATATAATTGGAAATGTTTACAGTGAATAATTTCTGGTGCCGTTTCATTTTGCCTATAATCAAAATGCCTGCATGCTGTAGCCAGTCTGTATACATAGTTACCACATCTCTGGACCATCTGGAAAACCTGGAAATGTTCAGGAATTTGACAGCTCTCGGGAATATATTGGGGGTTTACCAGCAGTTGCAGAATTGTTGGGGAGAAGGGAAGGAATCTTGTCGGAAAAACCACATGGATCAGGGTATTCCTCATGTATTATGGTAGCATAGTTTTTTAAATGCTGCTTTTTCACACATTGTATTGCATCAGTAGTAAGTTTTTTTGTCAGCTCGGTGACAGTAGTAAACACCAGAACTGATTATGAATAGATGAAAAAGGAAGAAACATACATACACCATGGGCCAGGAAAAAAACGTGCCATTTTACTTTTGCCCATATCTTTGCCAGTTATTGATCTATTTTCAAAATTTTTTCACTGGCACACTGTGCAGACAATTTGCAATAATGTGACTATTATGTATCTCACCGCACGGTAAATGCGTTTTTACAATACCTTGTGAAATATAAATGTAAGCAAAAACTAACGATAATAACAAAAATTTAGGTAAATGACTAAATGTAAAAACACTTCAGACCAACATTGCGATAAATGATCTGTATGACACTAGACTGTGTTAGACCCACACACTTTAGTGTCATACAGATCGTTCACTGCGATGTTGGTCTGAAGTGTTTTTTTTTTAATTTTACCAAAATGTTTGTTTGTTATTATCGTTATGTATGCATATTTCATTGATATTTCACACGACAGTGTAAAGACGCATTTACGTTGTGGTGGTATGTGTAATAATCACGTTATTGCAAATTGTCCTCAGAGTGTGCCAGTGAAAGAATTTTGCACATCGATCAATAATTGGCAAAGATATGGACAAAAGTAAAGTGGCACGTTTTTTCTGGCCCACCCTGTATATCACAGTGCATGGGGAACTGTGCTCCGTAGAGCCGGGGAAAATTGGGTAATTTCCCAATCCAGAATGGCCAGCCTATTACAGTGGTCCAGTGTTCATTGTGTGTCATTGATTGCATGATATCCTCGCACACAGCTGCTGCTGTTACTGTTATGATGATGTGAATTATCGCTAGGATTGTCAGCACGCGGCACATTCACAGTGGAGGAAGCTTAGTTGTTTGTGTGTCGACTCTGCTGTTTTGTCTTGTTGTTGATCTAATCGATAAAACTGATAGTTATTGAGAGAATTATTAAATAAAACGATCTGAGTAATGCTCTATAAATTCGTTTTTTGTAATATACTGCTACATATTATGAGGTACAAATTGCAATATCTGTATAGCGATTTGTTGGCCTGCAGAAGTTTAACGATGATTAGCTTAACTAGAAAAGTTCCCATTCCACGCACGACTCTGTTACTGGGCAACTCAACCCCCATAGGCTCCTCGTGGTTCGAGGTGGGGGCACACGTACCTAAAGGCCCAAGGACTCGAACTCCGCGGTCGGGGTCGGCGACCGTGTAACACACAAGGCGCCAGAGGGGTATGACAGATGACAGACAAACACAAACTTTCAGCGCTTTATAGTGAGATTACTGATTAAAAAGTTTTAGCAAATAAAAATTTAGTAATTTGTTAAGTGTCTGTTTTTGTCACATACCGGGGTAACTAAGAATTCATTTCTAAAGAAAAACGATGGCAGGATAAAGTGAATGATAATTTTGATTATCCTAAATTCTTAACACGATAAAAACGATGGCATGTTAGTCTTACACTTGCATAGTCTGAATCTACAAGAAATTTGAGCAAAGCTCACGAGACGCGCGAAAGCCTATAGCATTTCCAGTTCAGTAGTTATAGTTTCGAAAATCGCATATCATTTGGACTCGGCCAATCGGGACCATAATACACATCGGCCACGCGTGTGGCGTCAGCGGCGAGGCGCCACCTTGTGAATGATAGACTCTCACAGGCGAAAATGGCCAAAAAATCCGTAAAACCCCCTATTTTGGCGTTCAAGGTCATTGAATTCGGCGCCAATCGAAAGCCAGTATACGATTTCCTATTACTGATTAATAGTAACCTAGGCCTTATCTCGCACCGTTACTGAGATACAGCTAGTTATTGGCCGAAAATCGCAAATTTTGACCACCCCCCTCTCATTTAGCGCCCTCGTTTGCGGTGACCCCCTTCGAATTTATGGAAAAGCTTTACGGTTCCTGAAACTAGAGTCTTCCGGGCAGTCGACGGTAAAAATTTGGTGATCCTAGCTTGTTCAGTTTTTGCCTGATCCACCCGTGTGACAGACGGACGGACGGACAGAATTGCGATGGCTAAGACGCGCTGAAAGCAGTAGCTGCTTTCGCGCGTAAAAAGTAGACGAGACACCCAATGGGGCTATGGTGTGGTAAGTGGTGTCACGTCAACACCGAGATTCATGGTCCCCTTCCTAGAACACTTCGATTTTTGTGAAAATGGTGTGTGCATATTGGCACTCTTGGGGAAAATTAGTTTAAAGTCGGACGCAGATAATAATTGTCCTTTGTGGTCTCCTGGTGGAGGGGTATGTGACCTGTATGACTATGCTAGTGTCATTGCAATTGTCACGAACTTTTCAAGTCGGGTCACACGAATGCGAATTATGGCATTTATAACTCCGTCATTTTCCAGCTGCAGCTATTTTGTGGTCCGTCATTTTCTGATCTGCAAATTTAGTGCAAAATTTGAATTGGGAGATCGCCACCCTTCCCCTTCCTTCATTTTCCTTCCTCTCTTTCTCTGGCTCTTCCCTTTTATCTCTTGTTCTTCTTTCTTTCCTTTCCCTCAAGAGTATGACCCCCTAAATTCCAACTAGGGGATGTAGAGCCCAAGCCGACATCGAATTTTATGCAATTATAGCCTTAAAGTAGGCCTATGAGATATGGTGGCAACAATTACACTGTGTCCCAAAAAGCATCCCGACATTTTCGACTGTAACTTGATAACCAATTATTAGATTTTGATAATTTCCAGTAGGAATATTCCTGATACAACTTGCCATCAAACGAACGTTTAGTTTCCCACCTCACCCAACGTTTGTTTCTGCACTACCTGGGGAAAACAACCAGCGAAATATCACTTTGTTATTTAGTGTGATATGATTGCTTAATTAACATAACGCGTAAAACACATTTTGTTTACATTTCTGACACCTTGGCTGACATTTCATTCAGTTTTCCATTTTTCAACTGCCTGCAGTAAAATTGCTTGAAGTGTTGGCCCACTATGCGAACACTGGCAAGGAGATGCTTTCTCCATTCATTGACAGCAGTATAAAGTTCTGCTCCAGACCAATCCAGGCTGTACCAGTCGCTTCTTGATTTAACACACATTCCTAAACTTTATCTGGTAGACATACTGGCTGTTGGGGCCCACACCACCCACAGATTAGGATAGATGGATTTTATTGACGTTTTTTTCACTCATTTTAGCACGTATTATGCTTGGTCTGCTTTCCCCAGGTAGTGCAAAAGCAGACATTGGGTGAGGTGGAAACTAAAACACTTATTTAATAGCCAGCTGTGCCAGAAATATTTCTGCAAAAATTATTCAAATCTGCTAATCTTAATTAAAGTTAGAATCGATAATGTTGGGGATGTTTTTCAGGTTTTCTGTTTATTTCACATAATTATTTTGTTTGATCTGTTTTCCCTAGGTAGTGCAGAAGCATACATTGGGTGAGATGCGAAACTGAACAGTCATTTAATGGCATGAGTTGTGTCAGAAATATTCGTACCACAAATTATCAAAATTTGATAATCGGTTTTCAAGTTACAGTCGACAATGTCAGGAATGCTTTTTGGGACACAGCGTATAATTACTTTCTTGCGTTCCTAATATTCATTTTAACAAAAAATGAGATTGTGGCATGGACCTTCTCGTTTAGATTACTGTTGGCAGCGATAGTAAAGCTCGCGCTACGCCTGGCGTGCTACTAAACAGACAGTGAGGCCTAACCTACGCTATAGTTAGTCGTTCAGCACGTCTAGTGTCACGATCTTGCTAGTTCGATCGCTGAAACAAGGTTTGTTTAACAACTGACAATATGTTAGCATTCGGCATAACCTCAGATTACTTTTCCAAGTTACTGCAGAAAAACACTACAGTAACACTGCAGAGAAAAAACTGCATAGGCTTAGTTTGTGTCTCTGAGATAGTGGCAGTGTGGCTACAATGCCCCAAATTCGATTCCGGCTGGGACTGGTGCGGCTATAAGACTGACAGACAAAATCAGTCGAAAAGATGGGACACGCGAAAAAGCAAAGCCACACAAACTGATCGTCTTACGGTCTTAAGCATGAGCAGTCGATTCAGATATTATTTTGAAACAGGCAGAATTGTACTGGAGCGAAATGATACTTCTGCGCTCATTGTTCAGCGAGTACCGAGGGTAGGGCATTTTCCACTGCTCCTGTAAAACCTCGACATTCGCCAACGTATTGCTTTGACGATGTAGCGGCCTATATTACCACTTGTCATGTTTTGGGTCATGTCATGGCTAGAACAGCTAGGCAATTATAGAAGGACGGCAATATATGAGACGGGAAAAAGAAGGAAGTAAGAGTCAGCGGTTGGTAATATGCCGGTTTCACTGACTTCGCTGATTAGCGCTGTGAGTGACGTGATTTGGTGAGTTGAATAGTTTTGATTAAAAATATTCCGTAGTCGCGCCGATTCGAATCACGAACAAAATTCCCCAAACAAAAACACTTTCGGCAAAATCCCCCGGGGGTCTTGACCCGAACATAATTTGATTTATTTCTCTAAAATTTAAATACAAATTTCAAAAATGTATAATTAGGCCTAAGCTTATTGTGACCTACCACGGTCCCATTCGGTACTACGGTTATCTCATTACGTCCAACGTTGGTGTGCTTACTTACTTCGGTGCGCGCGGCACAGTACTCACCTCTACCCACTGTACCGCCTCTACCATGGTGGGCCGTGGACCTATCGGGTGTCACATCTCGTGGCCACAGACCAAGACCTGCCCCGGCAGCAGATACTTTCTGACCCATGGTTGGGTGGGATTTCTTACCTGTAAGGGTGTTCGGCAGAACTCCGCTTCACCAAAAATGACTTCCTTGGTGTCAAATTTGAGTGCTGGATGCGAGTCTTCCACGTGGGATCACTCTACACTGTACTAATTCGCAACCAGCTAAAAGCCTGGTGGTGAGAAGTGTATTAAGACGGACGCAGTCCGCCGCGTACTAGAAGATATTTTTGGTGTTTGTGTTAGAGAAATTGGTGATTTTTTCAGTGTGGGTTCGGTTTGGTCCCCTAACAATTAAGTGCACTTATATCCCCTAGTAGCGGACAATTCCCGTCACTTCTATTACCTAGACAAGACAGACTTATCGACAGAACCGTATGACAGACGACAGACCTACTTTTGGTGCTCCTACCTAGACCTTTACTTACGTACTTATTAATACGCTTTGGCGAACGACGACGACAACGCACCTAAACCTAATACGCGTTAGTGAACGAACGATCGACCGATGAAAAAGAAGACTTTTGATATACGGATGGCGGTGATCTACCGTTGGATAGTTTACCAATCTCACATGAATCGCTTTTGTTTTGTACATGGACATAAAAGAACTAAATTTCATTTAATTATCCAGGCATCGCTCTTTCGCTCACTTTGTGCTGGTGTCCATGCACGGTTACGTTGTGGCATTATGACATTATGGCACCACAAAGTTTAAAATCAACTCGTACCATATTTATAGAAATAAGTAATTGCAGTAATGCATGATTACTATTCTTAGTAATGATCTTCCGCAACAATTATTGGGCAGAGGATTGTACAGTCGGAGAGGCATCAAAGAGGAGTATTATGTTCGGAGCAATTATATCGAGAGGAAATTTTGTCCGTTTGCCGGTGCTTCGTCATAATTGACGCCATAGATCGAATATAGCCTGCCTGCCTGTCGACTAATGCATGGCAGGGTGCTGTCACATCGTCTCGTCAATGCTAGATTGCTCCGTTATTACAAAACAGACTTCACAGTGTATGTGGCTAAGAAAATCGGACTAAATCTCCTCGAACATAATTTCCCCTCACAAAGACCACCCCTAGTACAAAATCCTCCCTGCAACGTTATTATCAGCAGTAACGAAAGGCGTCACCAACCGGCGCTTAATAAAAATCAGCTAAGTTTTCGATAGTTTTAATATAGGCCAATGAACACATTTTTCTTTGTAAATGACAGTTGTTATAGCACTCTTATTTTTATGTTTGGGGGATTATGTGCGGAATTGATGCGTGGCGGGTTGCAGCGACTGCGCCGCCGGTTGACCGCTGACGCCGAAACAGCGATATTCTCACCTCAAGCTACTGACAGCCGCCGGCGTCACCGCTATGAGGCGTAACCATCTCGAAAATATTGGTCCGTTTCTGTACGTCTGGATGCTATATTATTTTGCGTTTAGCTTTGCAGACAAAAGCTAAAACCAGTTTAACGGGTCTAAAATGACGACGAAAACGGGAAAATGTTTATTTAGCAAGTGCTTACGTGTCAGGCTTATTTCAGAGTATAAAAACTGTTAACTATTTTTAAAACATTTGTAATTATTGTATAAATATGTTTAACATACTACAAGATTTCCCAAACGTTCCATGCAGTCTAAACGTAACTAAGCACAAAACATTTGCAAAAATGTTGCATAATGTGATTTGTGATAACAAAACGTAGGTCTTTATATTTTATGAAACAACGGCTTGAGCGTTCGCATAACTGTTTTTTTGGCATACACGGTTTACAGACGACCCGCGAATCCTGGACTGTTGATGGGAGCGGATTCGAGTCCTGCGTCCGTTTAGACCGCACTGGACGTCTGATCAGGTCACGCTATGGTGGCGAGAAGAAGACGTAGAATTGATTTAAGCCGCGGCGCGTGAACCGAGCAATCCGCGTCGACTTGTTCGCTTGCCAGCCCGATGTAATCACAACGCGCCGTAGCCGCCGTCACTTATTCCTCACTGGCCGACGGTCGGTCTTGTGGCCTGCACTGTCGTCAGTTTTGTTTGCTCACACAGGACTGCATCGGTGAGTTATCGTCACGTTATACCACTCCAGATAGCATGGTGGACATACAGCAAAACGACTGCCGGAATGGAATAGCGCGCCGTAGCCGTCGGCCAGCTGCAGAGATATTAACAGTCTATTGTCGGGCTGCGTGATAGGATAGCGTGGTGCAGAGTGCCGGGGTAAGTTCAAAACATCGTCATGCGTGTTCTGATAGTAGCCTACATATAGCACGTTTCCACTGTTCTCTTCTCACTGAGGTAGCCATAGGAGGTACTGAGAGCATGTATATAGGTCAACCCCTTTAAAAGACCCTGGCAATGACAATAAGCTAGCGTTAATTTTCATCAAAACAATGCCGAGATGCACTCAAAGTCAAACGCACTATTTTCACTTTTTAAAAATCTGAAAAAATTGGGGAAGGACACAGCCCTCTTCCTAGACGGAGACCCGTTTTCTGGTGAGCAAGGGAAACCTATGCTGTACTTACCCCTTGAGTGCCCTCTCAACCAGTGGATCTTGGCTACGCCAGTGGCTTCCCTAAGTTAATGCCCATGACAGGTTCGAGTTAAGTCCGACTTGAGACATCGAAGGAGTTCTCGCGGAAGTTCTACGGGCAGATATCGGGTGTCGACATTGCGCTGTAGCTTACTAGTTGCTTCATGGCCGTGCAACTAGTCACGAAAAAAACAAGTCGATGATCTAGATCGACTTCTTCTTATGTCTACGAGAATTTGTTCGCCGCAGCGACATCTACAGGGTGGGCCAAAAAAACTGGCACAGTGTTTTATACGCTAATAACTTTATCAAATAGAAACCAATTTTCAAAATTTTTTCACTGTGAAAATCAGAAGAAAATTTGTAGCAACACTGTCGCTAAAGATCTCATCACACCTCATATGTCGCTACACTACCTTGTGAAATATCACACATTGCACTTAAGTTGGCTACGACACTGACCAATTGCGTGATCAACGTTGATCGAGCTAATTTACTCGGACTTAAATCCGGTTGATTATGCTGTTTGGGGGGCCCTTCAACAAATGGTCTATCAACGTCGACAATTCACGACAATCAACCAGCTGAAGCAGGCGATCGTCACTGAGTGGGGCAAACTTGCAGCGTTTGGATGATCGCGCCATTGTTCAGTGGCGTCGCCGTCTTGAGTGCGTCATCCACACGGCGGACACACTGAACAACTTTGATGAGAAAACTGCGAGATGTGACAGTTGCTTTAGACAATAACTGAGACAATAAACAGATTGTATTCTGTTGTTCATTTTTTAGAATGTGTCGTTGCAGATATCGCCTTCTTTTTAATTGTTACTTTTAAGACACTGGTATTTCACCAGGTAGTGTAGCTACACGCTTAAGGTGTGGTGGGACCTATAATGATAGTGTTGCCACAAATTTTCTCCTGATTCCAACAGTGAAAAAATTTTGGAAATCGGTTAATATTTGACGAAGTTATCGACATATAAACACATTGTGCCAGTTTTTTGGCCCACCCTATAGAGGCGAACAAAAATCGTTCCGATGAGATCAGCAGCCATTGCCGAACGTTAACAAATTATTAATTCTGATCCATTCATATAACCAGTGGTTCATAAGTTAAGATCATGTCTGTGATACAAAACTATTCGCTAAAAATTCACTTTTAATTTTTTTTTCTGCCCGCAGCAGTGACAGGGTCTGTGTCGCTGTCAGTGGCGTCAGCGCAGTCGCTGATTTCAATAGAAACAGGCATGTTTTAACTCGCTCACGTGTGCTAGGCTATATATCATTGTATTGTTGTTTATAGTTGCGATCTTGTCATGTCATCTCAAAAAAATATATGATTACATGAATTATGGATGAACATGCTAATCTTCAGCTCGGTTCGGTTCAGTTTCGTCAAAAGTGACTCAGAGTGAGTATTATAGTTTCACGGTTATTGCGCTTTTTGGGAGCATATGCTAATATATTCTGCTTATTTTATGCTAGAAATTATTCTTTGATTATTTTTGGCTTCATTTTGTTGCATGTAAAAACCCTTGAAGTGATAGTATTATGACGTACGAGATTTTCTGAAAAAAACTAAAATTCTAGCATTAAAACGGTAGACTTACGTTAATGTCAAATTTCAAAAACGTGATTTTGCAGTTTTTCGTTTGAATCGCGTCGCACAAAGTTTAGACCGATATGCCAATATTTGCAACAAATTAATTCTGCAGCGTGCACTCTTTTTCTGTTTTTTCTTTTTGTCTAACGAAATGCTGAAGTCTTTTTGTAAATTGTTATGTGTTGTTCTATCTGATCTCATAGACAAAATAAATGTTGACTGTTCCTGCAACTAAAAAAATGATTGACATAATTTCACACGCCTGTCATGATTTTATTCAGGGTTTAACACTTGAGGCGATCGATCGGTCGATCGCTTAAATCGATCGCTTAAACGCCCCTCCCCCAGAGATCGATTTTTCGATCGCCTACTTTCTGGCCACACTCAGTGATTTTTGGTCACCGGATTGACGCAAATATTTCCCATTGGTTAGTTAGGCTATCACTGTGCCATCGCTTGGTAATTTCAGCAAGCGTGGACGATAGGCCCCTACGAAAACTTTGGAAAATACTTGTTTCTAAACATTTTTTCGCTTACCACAATTTAAAATTTTATTTATAACAGTATCACTGCTGTTCATGTTATGTTTTTGTTTGTTTGTTTTGCTTGGAAAAATGTTTAAACGCTCATTGAGCGCGAAAAGTGACGTTGGTGAACCTTAAATCTCGTTTACACGATCAAGCATACATCAAGCAAACATCGAGCAGACATCGAGCAGACATTGAGCAAACGTCGAGCAAACATCCAGCAATTAGAACACACGTCGTGCACGTGTATTTTGAATGCATTTGCTGGATGTTTGCTCGATGATTGCTCGATGTTTGATGATCGTGTAAACGGGATATTAGTCCCAACCAGGAACGTCCACGCCATTGACAAATAAAAGCAAAATGCTTTCTGGAAAAGTTAAGAACTAAACTGGGAAATGTTTTAACTTGATATGTTGCTAAAAGATGCGTCTTGGGAGCCCGAAATTCGTAAGAAATTCATTTGCGGCAGGGGCTCTGCACCGGACGCTGCAGACCCCTAGCTAAATCTTTTAGAAAAACAGAAAAACGTGAAAAACAAAAGGGGAAAGGGGAAAGAAAGCAAAGGTATGGGTTACTGCGTCGACTTGGGGGGCGGTGGTTGCTTATTGGTGCTAAGGGAAAGGAATGGAGATCCCGTCTACTGTACACTGTGCAATAATACAATATGTCCCATATGCGGTGCGATTGATTTTTCAATCGCCTTTCATTTTCGAGTGGCAAGCCCTGCTTTTACTGCATTTTCATAGTGATTGAAATTTTAACAATTAAAATTTTATTACTCATTAAAACTTTTTTGTTGATTAATCGTTTGATTGATCATTGATTTTCGCAGCTCCAGAAATTACATAAATGTGATTCATTTAGCGACGGAGCGCCTGTGAAGGCTAGCGGCTTTCTAGTTCCGTTTGGTTCCACTCGCAATAGTAGTCATATTTCAGACGTCCTCTCTCGAACTCAGACTTCTCAACCGCCGATGACTATCGGACCCTCTAATGTACACTGCAGGTCTTATTTGGTCTCGTATATTATGGCCATTTGTTCGATTATTGAGCTAAACAGATCTAGTAAACCGAATTGCAGTCGTCGACAATTGGCTGACACGTTGATTGGCAAAAGCGCCTATCATTGTCCTGGTAGATGGATTACTCATGGATGTCGATTGACAAAACCGCCCAGGGCCCCTCTACGATAACTTTTCCCGTCCTGTGAGAAAACCGCCAGCAGTGATATTTTAGTCATATTTTTAAAAGTTACTTGAAACTATTAGTCTTTAGTTTTAGGCTTTTAGCTTTAGGCCTAGTTACAGTTACTAAAATTTAGCTGTTTGCTGCCATAAAATCTGGTGACAAAAATATGAATAGCATTCAGTAGTGGAAACATGGCACAGAAAAGAAAATTTTGTCGTGGGAAAATCTGTCGCGGTCAGAGTTTTTTTCACGGGGCTATGTTGCAGGGAGTTTTTTGTCTTCGGGGGGAATGTTATTGCGCATTTTTGAAGGGGCGGTTCTGTATCCTGTGGATGATGTGACTGTAATGTGTCGAGTCTTTGGCAACGGGATGAAGAACTCGCTCTAAGAACCGGACACCTCTCGGCGTCATCCGATAAACAGCTTGGCACTTAGAAGCCATCAGCCGAACAATGCAATAAACCGATTACCGAGTGTCGAGAGTAACGAGTGCTTACTACGCTAGTGAGGCGACGTGTCGTCGTTTTGTTGGACTGTCGACGCCTGTCGGCTCACTATTGATTGCACTGTCCGAGCTGACAGCAGAGTAGAAATTCGAAGAACTGCGGCAGAAATTGACGCCAAGCATGTAGGCCTAGGCCTACCGTCTACTTCAAATATTTTCGATGAGAACGATCGCAGCATGTCAATCGCAGTCAGTGATCAAGTCGGGGATAAAATTAGTTTGGAAAATTTAGTTTTCAAAAGTTTTTTTGGCCAAAAAACTGTTAAAAATGGTGTTGCAATCTGACAAAGACAGCGTAGGCTTACAGGGTTTTAATTTTGGCTACGTTTTATCTTCCAGCAGTGAAAGAATGATGGATAATTGCAAAAATTAAAAAAAATCTTTCTGCCACTAATTGCCACCAAAATCTGTTTTTACTATACACGAGGGCTGTATCCGTAATACCTTTAAAATTACTTTAAACGGTTCTTAACGTTTTGAGTTATCTTGGATACTGCAGACAAACGGGACCCAAAAACATGATATCCGTCATTTAAGAGCAATACCGCCCATTACCGGGTATTGAATTCAGAACCTAAATTTATACTATAACTAAGTAAGTAAAATGAATGCCTAGCAGTTTAGCCGTGTGATTGTCACTTGACTTGCAATGACAAACTTTAAAAACGAATACAGAGCGAGATAACGGAATTGAATTGAACTGAAGTGAACTTAACTTAACCGACCAATTATTGTGCTGGTTGTGATTGCTGTTTTTGTGCTCTTGTCGGAAAATAAATATGATGACGATGATTAACGAACTGGGAGATTTACATGACCAAAAGGGCAACCGACATTTTGGTGTTCAGAGAAAAACAACGGTCCGAAGATCTCCTGCCTGTTGCTGATGCATGCTTCGTGAATTACGTCACCAGTTCGGGACATGATTGACAATTATTTTCTCGCAGGTTGAGAAATCATACCTTGCAGCTGCCAGATCGTCGGCGTGATGAATTATGCATGTTTATGAATACGCCGTGACGGCGCTGCATGTAAAATCCGTCAAGCAGAGGAGGCGATCGACACCTCCGCGCGATCGGACTTACTTCGCCGGCGAGAAAAAGATTATTAATATGCATTTTTAAGTACGCTACAGAGAAATGATGATCATGAAAGTTGGCCAGCTTCGGTAATAGCGGCCAGATTATCGCCGAAGGGCAACAATTGCGTGACGACCGACGGGCAAAGTGAAACGCCGCGTCGATGTCTCCTACAAAATACATGACGATCACGGTCCATTGAAGGCAACGGGGTCGTCAGTTACACAAGTGGGGGCGGGAAATTGGACTTTTTCAATAAACAGCTTACAGCTGCAAACGTTTGACAGAGGAAATTACGGGTGCTCAAAATGTTAAATTTGTATACTTAAATTCCCGCACAATAGTACTTCTCAGCTTTTCTAGTATTTTTCGAAGACAATTTTACGCCAATCGGAACATTTGATAGCTTAGAACTTAGGGGTGCAATTGCCCCCTTTCCGCCGCCACTGATTGGAAAGCTAAGACCCGCAACCATTCAGCTGCTTTGTTTATCATCATCATCATCATCATCATCAGTTTTATTTCAGGCACTTGGCCCATATACACATAAAACACATAAAAGCATACAGCAAAACACACAAAAAAACACACAAATCATGCAAATACAGGTAAAACCCAATAAAAACAGTACTATTAGCAGTTGCAACTGCAAACATCAAAAACAGTTAAGAGCAGCCAGATGACTAACTATATTATTACGTAAACTGCAGGTGTTCCAACATTTTAAAAAAATTATGTGACTA
>Ga0209367_1003890_pt1 | contig 20454 bp, 10 predicted proteins | sample WorMetLIZISLAND2_FD_187412 | JGI IMG/M metagenome (GOLD analysis project Ga0209367, IMG submission 187412) | Marine gutless worms symbiont microbial communities from Max Planck institute for Marine Microbiology, Germany - Olavius geniculatus... ...
ACCTCCGAGTACATGGTGAAGTGGCATAAGCAAGGCGTCGAGGTGCCGATCTACATCCAGCTGAACCGACTGCCGGCGCACGTGGACGCCAACTACCAGGGCCGCGCTCGACTGGTTGCCGATCAGTCGGGACACGATGACGCATCACTGGAACTTACGGACGTACGACTGAGTGACGAGGGCTGGTTCGAGTGTTCGGTCGTCTTCATTGGCAGCACGGACGACCCGAGCGCTAACGGCACGTGGGTCTACCTGGCCGTCACAGGTCAGTGCCGTCCACACAAACACACGCACACATAACAGTCAAACTGGGGGAATGTGCCGAAATGCCGTTCCCAGGCCCATCAATTCTCTACTCAAACGTTACGAGTCCCAAGCTTTCCCCAGGGGTACGCACTTTCCTGGGTCCGCAAATCCAGCCTTTCGCCGTTTCTGTGTCCCACACAGAACCATTTTTGCACGAAGATGCAAGATTCTGAGTTAAGCTATATATGATATGCAGCGCTGGAACACCGGCAGGCAAGCTACATGCCAGTTTAATCAGTTTAATCCACCACGTGAACCAAATGAACTCAAACTGTTTTAAACTGAACTGAAGTGAGAGAAGTAAAACAAATATAGGCCTAAGCCTACCAATGTCCTGCTTATCAGTATCAACCAGTCAATAAAATTTATTTTCTAGGCAGCGAGTATCGAAATTCAAAGATCAACTTAAGTATCAGTACTTTTGATAATGTGGTGTATACCGGGTATGTAATATGCTATACTTTATTTTTATGTTATTTCACAGCATTTACATGTACTTGCTTTGCAAAACAAACAAGAGATTACATGCTACATATACACTGTGTCTGAAAATGTCGGGGATGTTTTTTTGAGACACAGTGTATATTTAATCCAGTGGTTGTTTTTTTATGTTTACTATTGGCCGGTATACTCGGCAACTGTGCACTGAGAAGACGGCGTTTAGTAGAACACCTGCCAAAGAATCGTGACCTTTATTACAAACATGTAAAGTATGTTCAGATTTGATGTTTATTACGCAACCTTTGTAATAGGCCACATTACGGGTTCTGTTCATCCGTTTGTCCATCTGTCCTTTAATAGTACATAACTCGAAAACAAAATGCGTAGTAAAAAATTGAGGCTAAGGTTTTCAGGGGCTGGAATAACTGGTTTGCCAGTTTGTCAGTACCTCAAAAACATCGAGAAAATGACGCACATCTTGCGCAAACTGAACCTGAGCGGTGATTTAGTTAACTTTTGAACGCAATGCAGTGTAAAAGTAGATTTTCAGTTGAAATGAAAAAATAAGTTATGTATGTGCCTAGCTAAGCAAACGGCCGCATATCATGTCGGCACTGGGCCGACGTCTTCGCTATTTATAGAAGTGCAAAAGTCACAAGATCGCTGGCGATCAGCAAAAATGCGAGCGAGAATTCTCGACGGGAAGCAGTCCGGATTCTGCATGATCCGAGATCGACATGGATCGGTCGGCTGTGTACACAGAAAGCAACGGGGCGCAGAGCGCTCGCTGTCCGATGACGGACACGAGAGAATGAGATAAGTGGGAAGGAAGGGGAAAGATGTAGGGCCTACAATAGAGCGCGCCGAACGATAGCAACACCGCCCGGTCAGTTGTTGTTATTCGCGGTCGGAGCTGCAGGGCGATGTCGTTAATAGCTGCGATTTTAGTGCTCCGACGGGACTGGAGGCGCCCCACTGTCCGACAGCACCGCTTCCACAGCTGCGTCGGCAGATAAAGCACCACCAGCAGCAACAACAGCGTTGCAAAAGCTTCAGCGACTGCATGGAGGCAATGACGTTTGATGGTCGCATCGGCGTCTTGTATAACGACATATCGACTTACATCCAGCGCCGTCACTTATAGGGTGTTTACACGATCGAGCTGGCTCAAGCAGTCCTATTGGAACCCCGTCCCCTGGCTCAAATGTAGGCCTAGGCTTAGGCTCTTAGCCCACAGCTGATCACGTGTTATATAGGCCTTCCAATTACAACCCGCCCGCCCTCCTAATTAGCATGCTAATTACCATAAAACGTCGAGCCAGCTGCTCGATGTTTGCTCGATCGTGTAAACACCCTATTACCTTCCAGGGCCGACGTGTATCAATAGTGACGCGTTGATCACAGTAAAAGCTGGGTATATATCAGAGAATTACAAACAAAAGCGCAGGCTTTTAAAACGACGCAAACTTCTCAAAGTGACAATAGGGTCAAAAAGTCAAACACGTGAGTAAATACTGTTGACAGTGGACATCACTTGAGTTTATGTCGAAATCGAACAGTTTATCTTTAGAAGTGACCTGCAGAATTAAAATTTTATGCAGAAACCCAACAAATAAAATGACCCACAATTTAGCTCTGTAGCAGTTTTTACTGCAGTCTAGACTGTAAAGAGGCACAATAAACTGTGGACCGTGTTGAAACGCGCTTATTTCATGACTGTGATCGACGGTGTGTTCTGCCTGAAAGGTGAACGTTATGAACAGACTTGAGACTCGTTTCAACCCTCACGCTTGACTGGAGTGAGATTTCGGGCGGCTATAAGCCTATGACACTGCAGACTTTGTGTGGTGAAATAAATATGTACAATTATCGCGTCTAGTTTAGAACGGCATGGCTACGAATAACGAAGACGTCGATCGGCAAGCAGCAAAAATGCTAGAGCAGTAGGTGTGATGTCCGGGTAAGGGCGTTATCTCAACAGGAGCTCTAACTTGAGCTCGCCGCCCGCATCAATAGATGACTGTCGCCGTCGCTGCTGCTGCTGCTGCTGCAGTGAAGCGGCGACGCAGACGCTGACGCATTTCTATGCATGAAACTCGGAACCGCTCTATTCTCATTTGCACACACGCCCAGACACAGACACACGGTCGATGATGATGATGATGATGAATCACCTGACAGACATCTGGGCATGCAGTTGGCGCCGGCGGTGCTCCTGACGTCGAAATGACGTAGTAGAGCAGCAGCGGTAGCAGCAGTCAATAGTCGACATCATCATCATCGTCGTCTTCATCTTTGATCCCTTACGACCTCGTGCACATTGTTTTTGCAAGGCAAGGATCGCGACAAGATTGCGCCAGGTTAAGCTGCTCGCTCGGCGCACTTGAAGCCAACCACGCACAGTTTACATAACGGTCCAGATAAGGAATAGTAAACTTTTGCAAAAATGTCGCAAAAACAGTACTTGCGTCTTGTTGGTTACGTGTACAGCAGAAACACTTTGCTAATATTTTAGTCTTATCATTAACGTGTGTCCAAGACGCTGCAAATGTTCTATAAGATTTGCGCACACACATTTTGTAACATTTTCCCTAAAATTTTACGCATACTCCGAGGTTTAACGCCGACGCTATTTTCGAAGTAAAATTGCAGATTCGCTTGCGTTTTTTGGTATTTAGTGAGTGACAGTAAAGAGAAGAACACGCATATAGCGACTGAAGGACAGTACAGTGGACGAAAGCGAAGTCGTTTCACGCACGAGGAACTCGTCGACGAATTTTAGGACAGTCCGTCATTGGTTTGATGCTACGCGTCCCGCTGCTTGTGGTGAGGACGTGTGTGGAATAATGACAAGTCTGTCAGTCGCTTGACGGCGTCATTGCCGAGTGAACGCATTCGTCACAGTGACTATATTCAGCCGTGTGCGACTGCCGACACAGTGCCGTAGCAGTGGGGCAGGGAAAGACTAGAAGAACCTTCGGCTACACCCGTTTCCGAGTTCCAGACAATCTTTGAAATAAATTATATTTGAATACATTAACTTTGGTTTAATTTATTTCCGATCCGCTTAAGAATTTGAGGAATTGAATATACCCAATATGCCAAACCAGTGTACACAAAAATATCCGAGACACCTGACGTTATTTTTTTATTGGCGGCAACTTCCGGTAGCCGCACGAACGGAACGGGAGCGGAGGATAAGGAAGCGCACCTGGATATTTTGTTTAGGGTCTCCGAGTTTCTCGTTACGCCAGTGAGCGGATGTGTCACTGACGCCTCAGTCGTCACGGCTACAGACCACCACAGCTCACTGCTTTCCATTACCGGCCACGCTAACACAGTTAGTGCAGATCGTGAGTTGAAAGAGATACACTACATTATACTCCTATCCATATATTCACTAGAATACTAACTGGCTAAAACGTTCTTTTACTGGCACGCTAAGCAGAAAGTTTGAGTTGAAAAGGTACTTACAGAGTTTGTATATTTTCAGCAGGCGCATTTCTTAAAACATTGGAGACTCAGAGAACGATGAAAAATATTCTCATTACAACGGACTGTGCTTATTGGCGTGTTGAACAATTATCTGTGGCGCGTTTGAAATGTGAGATGAGTTGGAATGTGATATGATCTTTAATAACGACTTTGTCAAAAAATCATTCATGTGTTTTTGAAAGAACTGTCAAAATTGGTTAATATTTGACAAAGATATGGGAAAAAACATTAAGTATGTTTATCTGTTTCATCGTCCATGGAAGAAAGCAAAATAGAGGACTTGGTGACGTTAATAGTGCAATAATGTAATCAGGCGTTAACAGTGATTACGTGGAAAGACATGATCAGAGCTTTCTAAAGAATGATGAATAGTCTGAACTAAAACAAGGATTATTTGGCGAAATACTGCCGTATGAAAGGAGTCAAGATTATGCAATGCACGGTTCATGCGCAAAGCAAAGGCGTCCAGTGTTATCGATCTGCCATGGTCGCGAATCGGTTGTATCCATTTGTCTCTGAGGCAAAATAATGCCGAGATTAATTGCGGACGGATAGCCACGACGGAGCACAGCGCCTGCGGGTCGGTGTTTTTTTTCCGGCCTAATTGTCGCGAGGGATAAAACTAGAAGCTGCCGAGATAGGAATTGTTCTTTCGCGACGGTCGGCCGTTAACGCGACGCCGATTGGACGGAATCGAGTCGCGATGCCGACTATAGACGAGTTTTTATTAGCGCTCGGCGCTGCGTTTGGATTTTGGATCCTGGTTTTATCATATCGGCGTCTCTCTTCCTGTTGTCTGCCTCTCGATGTCAGTCATTCGTGCTATAGTCTATTTCTAGTCTACGCCGACGTTTGGTGCCGTTCAGCTCTGGGTGACAGCCAGTCATTCATTTGTTAACCCACCACCGCTGAACTCACCTTACCTTACCTTGTACCTGACTATGACGTATATTGTAGTCGGTCAAGCTGCAGAGCTGTGTCATTGGGTCCGTCTGTAACGCATATCGAGTCGTGGCCATATGGGCTGGGTTACTTTGATAATAATTAATTACACGAAGTAGCTTAGAGTCTTGGACTGTCTTCAACATGGAAAGTCTTAGGGAAACATTTCTAAATGTCGAATAGAATACTTATATAGTTATTTCTCACCATCGTAGCCTGTAACGCCATAAACACATGAGGAGCCAATGCGTCTACTCCGGAGTTTTCTCTTTTGGCTGTTCATTTATATAGTTGTCCAAATGTGACAAAGCACACAGTAAGCCGATTATAACATTTCCTATACGATAGATAACTAAGTATAGCTGCGCGGTTGTTCTTGCTGTGGGCGTTCAAAGAGTTGAAAGCGACGCACGGACGAAGGGCAGGTGAGCGCTCGGCGCATGTAATAACTACGATGACGTCGTCGTCGTCATTTCGTCTTTGTGCTGCTGGCACATCTGATGTCACTCGCTAGACGTCGCACTATCAATATCTGTCGGCCAGCTGAATACACGAGTCGCTACGACTCTTGACATTACGTATGAGACCTGTTCAACCCGCGGCTAATTAGCTGTCGCCGACCAACTGACGTCGTCCTCGTTATCTTCATCACCTGTGATGACATTACCCGCTTCAGAACCAGGCAGAGAACACTGGCGGTGCCAAGATGTAGACACTGAGGGCCTAAGGTGTTTGAGGAGATAACCGGACACTTCGGACCTAAGACACTTCGGACCTAACTTTTAGGTCCGAAGTGTCTTAGGTCCGAACTGTCTTAGATCCGAAGTGTCTTAAGACACTTCGGATCTAGGTCCGAAATGTCCGGACACTTAGGACCTAAAAGTACGAGACACTTCGGACCTATTTTCAGTATATATTTTTGTTACTATTTTCGACTTTGGGGGGATTTTTTATGAGTTAGATATTAACTTTGAATTTTTTTTTATCTTAAAACCATTTTCGCTGTTTTCGAGCTTTGACTCATATCGCCCTTACATAGCTTTGTGAGCTGTTAAAGTTTTCTTTTGCTTTGATATCAAATAAAATACAAATATATGTCATGACATAAACATTAATAAGCAGTCCGATATCGAAAAGTGTTACTGGAAATTCGCCCAGTGCGACTTTTTGTCATGTTTGTATCACTCTTCATGAAAGGTTAGAGTTTACACCAGTAGTGTTAGTGTCTGAGAACCGCATGCAGTCTGTTGCCCTCCTCCATTCGATTGAGTGCAGAACTAATCAGATCTACGCGAATCTCTGAATCAAACTCTGGAACGGTTGGGGAAGCTGTCCTTGCAGTTGCGTTTTGGTGACTGACAATTTCAATGAAAGAACCCGCAATGAAAGAACTGCTATTACACGTGTTCGTTGCACTGGTTGGACTAGGACTGTCGCCGCCATCGGCTGCTGTTGCTGCTGCTGCTAATTGTGATGGTTATTTGCAAATAGAATCCAATGCACTGCATGAATCTCATCACCAGTGTCCAGTTGTCAGATTTCAGCAGTGATAAATGCGGAAAACGAAGCACAGAACGCGAAAATGACTGAAATAACGGAGGATGTGTGCAACTACATAAACTGAAATACGTTTTTGCATTGCTTCATAAATACAAAATAATGTAGATGCCACGTTTCATTTTTTTTAAATTTATAAACAACATATTTACCGATTTTAACATTTAGACAAGTATTTTCTTCAGTAGTAATTGAAATCGGATGATGTATAGCTGTCCTGGATACGGAAGGCACGGTGGTTGTTGTGTGCGTGTGTGTGTCAACTGTCACGAACACAGTATTATGGTTTTGTACCGCAGCGCGAACTATCAGAGCCGGCGAGAGAGAAGGAAAGAAGGAAGATTTCCGGAGGATGGAAATCGTTCGTTCTATGGACGGACGGGAGGGATTACTGGATTAATACTGGCACCGATCGTTTGCTTCTCTGCGTCCGTCCATGCTTTGTTATCCTCCTGCCTTATGGGCCGGCTGCACCAACTCGTATGCCAGTCTTTTCCGGGCTTCTAACTCAGAAACGGGAAAAAACTGTCATTGAGTTGCAATCTTTATTTGTTGGCAAACGGCAGTCATCGTCCCGAACAAAGCAACAACGATTACCGAAATGTCGACGCAATAAGTAAAGATTGCAATGTGATGGATGAGTTTGATGTTGCTAATTCATTATCTGAATGTTGCATTTAAAGTTAACAACAGAAAGTCTTTAGCAGCGGAAACATTTGTGCAAATGTTCTCGACGTGGTTAAGATAAAACGCACGACATTTGCAACGTGTTCTGTAAAAACGCACGGACGGACCAGCTGATGCATTCAGCATCTTGGTCTTTACTTTACCACTCGCCACCGAACAGGAGTAAGGTTGCTGTTGACCGATCACCAGCAAAATGACACTAATGGGGTGTTTACACGATCCAGCAAACGTCCAGACGTGTATTTTGAATACATTTGCTGGAAGTTTGCTGGACGTTTGCTGGATTGTAAACACTCTATAATTCGTTTTCGATAGACACCAAACCATCGGATGACCTTCGGCGCATGCATTCACGCACTGTATCACATTAGGTCTACACGTTGTGTGCTTTTCGGAGCCACCCACTAGGCATACTGGCGAGTGTTCTCTGGAGGCTGTGATTGTGATTTCATTTTATTCTTTCTCGCTTTGAACACACCCTGAGAGGGGCGTGTCAAACGAGGGCGTTGTCGCTGCAGCTGTTGTTGTTGTTGTTGTTGCTGTGACTATTGCGTTTATTACGCGCTGGTTACAAACAACACAAAGTGAGCGAATGCGTGTGTGGTATAGCTGTTCAATAGCTTCCTTCCGTCGTAAACTCAAAACATTCTATTTTTCAACGTCTAGCCATGTCTAGTGGCCCGCCTCACTCCTTACCTCAGCGCCTCAGATTCAGTGAGTTTCACGCTGACATTGTGCGCTTTATAAATTAAATTTACTTACTTAAATTTACTTACTTAGGGTTGTGTGCATGTCGGTACAGCGCCTCCGACTCTGACGCACGTGTCGCCGTCGTTCATCGTCGGTCGTGATGGCAGCAGTGTTGACATGCGCTGTGACGCTACCGGTGTGCCTCCGCCTAGCGTGACGTGGCTCAAAGACTCGCGTCAACTTGACGTCAGCACCGACTCGCCTCGGGTGTCGTCGGCGCTCGACGGCCGACGGCTGGTTATCAGTCACCTGGTGCACGCCGACGCTGGCGTCTACCGCTGCCAGTTCAAGAACTCCGTCTCGCAGACTTCGCACGACATCCGACTCGTAGTCGAAGGTCCGTCCACCGAACCTATTACACAAGCGGTTTTCTCTGCTACTGTAAGCTGCAAAAGTAAAGCCAGAAATTATACGTTAGACCTCGCGCATCATAGAGCAGAATATACTTACATAAAATTTCACAAACATTTCAGATATATAAAACTGCAGTGTTATGTGCTATGTTTACTGTATGTCTATTCTCCGTAGGCCAGTTGTATTAAAAATTTTTACGACAGTATTTTCAGCTCGAAATTGCTGAAAAACGGCTGTCAGTTTTTTTGTTTAAATGAAAAAGCGGCTTATATGCTTTTTTATTAACAATCAGATATGAACACGTTTATTTGTCTTTGTTTAACTCTGCGCTATATTGTGACTAAATGCAGACTTAACCAGTAGAATAAAAATGCTTACATAAGTTTACCGTTTTTATTTTGAGATCACGGTTTAATAAAATAAGCGTAATAGCAAACATACTAGTTTTGTATGTTGTATTCTCGTTAACATTTCGCTTGCGGTTTTTCTCGTTCAGTAGCTCATATCGATGTAATAGCACGAAAACTCAGTTTATGTGGCTTGGCACTGCGGCACAGCTGTCAAAAATAAACTGCCGGACAATTGCTTTAACTGACGCTAACATCCAAGTATCTGGTGTGGTCACATGTCTTGGAGTTGTAATTGACAGCCAGCTGACGTTCGCGGACAATGTTAAGAAGCTCGGTGGTAGCTGCTTCTATACCATCTTCGACAGCTCCGCTCAGTACGCCGTTCTCTGACTACCAGAGCTGCGAATACGCTAGCGCACGCACGTCCTGATCTCCAGTCGCGTGGACTATTGCAACAGCGTCCTCTACGGCTTCCGTGAAGTCCACATACGTCCACTACAGTCGGTGTTAAACGTAGCGGCACGACTCATCACCAGCAAACGGAAGTTTAAACACATCCCCACCACCATGCCAGACGACCTCCATTGGTTTCCTGTGCGACAGCGCATCCAGTTCAAGCTGCGTACATTGGTCAGCAAGTGCCTTTGTCGCACTCCGCCGTCGTACCTTACAGACATGTGCGTCTCGGTGTCGGCAGCATCTGGTCGCTCGTGCCGACGGTCGTGCTCGCGCCGCCACCTCTGGCTTCCGCGCTTTCGAGTGACACGGTATGGACCGCGAGGCTTCTCCGTGTCCGGACCCAGATCTTGGAACTCGTTGCCGACGTCCGTCCGCGACCTGTCAGAATCATCTTCTTTCTGTCGTCAGCTAAAGACTGAACTATTCCGCAGAGCTTGGCGATAACCAGCACATTTGTGATAGCTTGCTGCTATTAGAACTAGCGAAACAAATTATCCTACTGAAGTGAACTAAAATGAATGCACGTGAAACTGTACACAGTAGATGATTACCTCCGCCAAGGAAGTTATGTTTTTGCCAGACTTTGTTTGTTTGTCTGTGTGTTAGCAAGATAACTCAAAAAGTTATGGACGGATCTTTCTGAAATTTTCTGGGAATGTCGGGAATGGCAAAACTACCAGTGATTCAATTTTGGGGGTGATTCGGAAGGAATCCTGGATTCTGGATCACTTTGAAATTTTCGTTACCATTGCTTTCAATGGGGCATAAGGGGAACCGCTGACAAATCGAAGATGGTGCTGCCACCTAGCGAACAACATGGCCTTGGCGGAGGTGTGCGGGCTGTGACTGCTTTCTAGTTGTATTTATAATTTTGGGAAGTAATTTAATAATAATTCAAAATGTTAACATGACGTTTTAATAGCGTTTTAAGCCAAATATTACCCAAGATTTCTTTTAAAGTATATATTTCCGTGTGCTTGTTGTTTGTTTGGCAGGTGAAGACTGGATAGAGTCGCGTAAGTATTAGTTATTTGAGCGTAATAATGGAGCTATAGACCAAGTTCACATACACAAAGTATGCAGGATGAAAAAATTTAAAACACTATAGCCAAATTCAAAAACTAATTCTGAAAACGGGGACCCCAGTCAACATCCAGATTATCAAGAATACACTCCCTGTCTGCTTGATCTTTGCCGTATTATCGGCCTTTGGTTTTCATTTTTGGCCCTTTGGGCCTCATCTCGGCCTGCGGCGTCCGTCGATACACAGCGCTGCAGGCATCGTACTAGGCTGCAGCGTAGCGGCTAGCTATAAAGATGCTGATGATGTCTATATGACGTCACAGCCAATCGCAGTCCAAACTGATACATCCCTATTTTAAAGATATAGATGACAGCACAAGTTTGATAATTTACTTTTATAAAATAATATACAGCCAAAATAATATACACGTCATTTACCAATTTCAGTTGAAGATGAAATGAAGATGATATTTCTGCTGTAAAAAATTATTTCAGCTTAATTTTCTGAGTACTCTTGACGTTATTAGACTTCCTAGCCGCAACCGAATATTCGGATTCGCCGAAAGTTTCACTGCCGCCGGAAATTTGCCGAAAAAATGTGGCTGGCCGTAATTGCAGCCGAATTGGTGAAATTTATTAGCCGCAAAAAACTGGCTAACCTTCGACTATGCATTGGTCTAATAACTTTAATTTGCCTTTTAGTTACTTTCGGTGAAACTCTATTGTGTTTTTTTCATACGTGATAGAGGGCGTAATTGTTTTGAAGTCTGAACTCAACATTTACTTGAGGACTAATTTAAAGCCGCAGCAGTGAGCACGTAGGTCTATTATATGAACTGTTTTAATGTGTACTGCAACTTGATGAGAATATTAAGGCTCTCTGTGTGTTATTAAGTAATTAGTGTTGTAGCTGCATTTCAACCGAAAATATTAGCACGAGCTGTAATTTAGCCGTAAATTTCATTTTGTGACAAAATCCAGCTAATCCGAATATCAGCCGTATTTTTTTGCTCAGCCGGATTTATTTTTGAAAAAAAATCGGTTAGGAAGTCTAGACGTTATTTGACGTGACTGCGGCGGTTTTACGAGGGCAGCGCCTCCTAAACGTTTCACGCTGCAACATTGTAGGCCTATTGGCGCCGCATATTGACGCTTTGCGTGCGTCACTCAAAGAACAATAACGTGTGTGCTTGCTGACGGTGGATAGTTTTAACACACACACCGTGAAATTGTAAATTAGCCTACATTCATCTATGAACAAGAAGATAACATATCTTGTTGACGTTTACTGCAAATAAAAAAAATTCTTAGTCATCTTTAAATCGAACAACACTACTGCAAAAATTACGAGGTCGTTCCATAAATAAGTTTACGAAATGACGCCATTCCATTAATTCGTAAAATGGGGAGAATCCGAAATATACGTTTTGTAGGAAATTCAATTCTGAGCATACGTGCAAATTTTTTAGATAATGACATGATTACTGTGACGTCATCTGTTAATAGAACACAATGTATTTGTGTATTATTTTCTCCACCAGTAATCTATATAATAATTGAGAGTTACCAGCCGAGTTGACTTTCAAACGGCACTACGTACGGCGGTGAAATTTTGCATGCAGACCCGTGTCGTACGTGGCCTACACATGGGCTAAGTCAGATATTGCTCAGGGGTCATCCGTTTGAGAAAAGTTCACTTTTTCTAAAATTTTGCAGCCACGTTTCTTCGGCCGCAGCAGAGCTGTGCGCAACTATTAGCTGTGACGTCATGAAGACGTCGTCACCATGGTGACACATCATGAGCATCATTATACCTAGCGGCTACGCTGCAGCGTTGTGTATCGAGGCAGCAGGCTGAGTTGAGGCCCGAATTCGAGTTTGAACGACTTCGGTTTTCGGTCCCTCCAGCTTTCGGAATGACAATCAACAAAGCTCAGGGTCAATCTCTGACCGTCGCTGGAGCTGACCCGACCGAGCCGTGCTTTTCACACGGTCAGCTGTATGTCGCTTCCAAATGTCCCGTGTTGGAACACCTGGCAGTCTCTACGTTTTGGCTAAAGACAGGCGAACCAAAAACGTCGTGTACCAAAATGCGTTATTGTAACTTTTTAAGTAGAAGACTTTTGACGTCGCCACCGTTTTTAGTCTTTTAAATTGCACGACGTACGACCACGAAATTTTGCACGCAAATCCGCGTCCTGCATGGCCGGGACATGGGCTAGGTCATATGTCGCTAACTGGTCGTTCGTTTGAGAAAATTTCGCTTTTTCTAGAATTTTGCAGCCACACTTCTTAGGTCGCAGCAGAGCTGTGCGCAGCGATAGGCTGTGACGTCATATAAACGTCGTTACTATGGTGACGCATCATCGGCGCTGCAGCGCATACTGGAGCGCTCATAATGCTGCTGAGGAACCTAGATCGAGTTGAAGCCCGAAGGACCGAAAATTGAGGCAGCGGGCTGAGATCGAGGCCTTAGGCCGAGTTGAGGCCCGAAGGGCCGATAATGGAGGCCGCAGGCCGATGCTATGAAAAAGAATAAAAGATCAAACGGAGCGGACAGATGTTTATCAGAACTCGCAAGTAATAAACAGATTAGAAAAGAGAAAAACGGATAAATTTCACAAGTCAATGTTACGTCTTTAAATGCTAAACATTAGTGTCTTATTCTTCAACATATCGCCCAAGTTTATTCAAACATTTGTCTTATCTGTCAACAAGATTCTGAATGTCCGATGCAGAGAACGATGCTGGTTGCTCTCCAAGCCACTGACGAACGACTGATTGCACCTAGGTATCTGATGCAAATTTCAGCCCACCTAGAATTTTCTTACACAACATGTGTACTGTTGGCTTTGTAGAACACTTGTCGCTATGAACTGGATGCATCTCAGAGTGTATTTGACTTGCATTAAGTCTTTTTGCTCACAAATAAAAACAATAACGGCACGCTGTTCGTTACAAGACAATTTCAGTGGCATCATCGCCGTATTTGATGTTTATAAATGACGTCACAGCGACGTCATCGTAATAAAATTCACAGCCAGTATTCAGAATTAAATTTCCTACAAAAGGTATCTTTCGAATTTTATGTTTTTCGAGAATTAATGAAATGGCGCCATTTTGTAAACTTATCCATGGAATGACCTTCCTATATAATTAAACATTTAAAGTTTGAAAAGTGGTCGCTGTAGATGATGCAAGGTAGCAAATTTTATTTTGACTATTTTCGCAGAGATTATTTTTGAGCACAACAGTAAAAGTAAAGCTAAAATTGACCTGCATAATTATATCAACGTTATTGCAAAACAAACTGGAACATTTTGTGGCTCACTTTGTAGTTACGCCATTTTCCATTTTTTCGATTTGGTTTATTGTTTCAGTAATTAATTCAGGTAAACCATCAAAACCAGTCTTATCACCGTACTGTATCTCAAAATCTTGCCCAATCATAAACATTCACAGCTAGCTTAAACTTTTGCAGGTTATAGTGGTATTTTGACATTTGCCGTTTTACATTAATAATAACGTGACGTTTATTAACTATATCCTGAAAGATGAAGACTTAGTCAGCAATAAGGGTCTACGATTAAGAGGCCTGAATAAACACATTGTACCAGAATTAGGCAAAATAATTCTCAAGCGAAGTTCGGAAAAAGCGATCTCTTAACAGGCAGCTAACAAGAAATCTGAGCTAATGGTCATGAGACGCGCGAGAGCCTATAACAGTTCCTGTTCGCAGGTAATCTTGGTCTATCTCCATCCATTTCATCGCAATTCACTCTTTTGCAGCCATAAGTCGCCAACAAATCACTAAAAATCACTATTTTTAAAGTTCAATGTCAGTCAAGGTCATTAATGTTGACAATCCTAAGAAGCTCGTCGCCAGTGCTTGTTATGTTTAGCAGCATGTCTGTGCCTATCTGCAACCATTTTCACGCTAGACAAAGCAACAGCAGATAAATAACCACTTTTAGAGGGGTACCCTTCTTTGACACCCGCATGCGTAGGCCTCCTTGAATCTAGAGGGCCCGGACTTAAATTGCTAAAGTCTACATACAATGCTGAAAATTTCGTATCAAATTGTCTCGGTCTGTCTCCAGCCATTTCGGCGCAATTCACTCTTGAAATGTGTGTAGCAGCCTGAAATCACGAAAAATTCACTAAAACCCCTTATTTTGGGGGTTCAAGGTCATTCAAAATCATCGATGTTGACATTTCTAAGAAGCTCATCGCCAGTGCTTGTTACGGTAAGCAGTATGTCTGTGCCTATCTACAACCATCTTCACGTCAGACGAGCCAATAACGGTAGAATAACGCCTTTTAAGAGGGATGCCGCTCTTTCTCCCCCTCGTTCGTGGAGATCCCTTTCATCCAGTGACATGAAATTTTGTCCTGAAATACTAGAGACTGTAGGCTATCATATGGTTTAAACCCAAAGTCTCTATCTCACCTGGTCTTGGAATGGTACCGGGACGTGACACCAGGACAGACAGACAGACAGACAGAATTACCATAGCTAATACGCGCTATAGCTATAGCTATGCTAGCTCTCGAGCGTAAAAATGAATGAACCGGTTTCACGTTGGTTCTACAGAACTGCGCATCTTGGCAATTGCGCGGAGAAAAGAGCTGAGCTGCTGCTTCGAGAGACGTCATATTTTATATTGCTGTAATTTGTGGCCGTCCAGCAGTCCAGGCCTGAATCCGATTGACTATCGTGGGTGGCCTATTTTGGGTTGGACCACGTGCCCAGGACGTCCGTTGGTGATTTTGATTTATGAGTTGAGGCAGCGGCATATTGAGACCGGGGGCCAATATTTGGCTGAGCGTCATTGATGAATCTGCTGACCATTGGACAGCAAGCACAGCTGCACGCATGTGGCAAAAGCAGCCGCTCTTACCGTGAGCCTTTCGGTTTCAGATCTTCTCACAGAGCTTCTTACAGAGCCGCCATACAAAGTTCCGAACTGTTTCACACAAAGCCTTGTACAATTTCTTTTCTTCTCGTACATTTGTCACAGGAAACAGTGTTTACTCTTTGGTGTCAACCGTTAATGTACTTTCAGGTATCGGTTGCATTTCGACCTCACGCTACGCATTCATGATGATATATTGTAGGCCTAAGTAATTAACGTTTAGTCACGTGCGCTAATTGCATTGGTAATACGACCGACAACGTTGAAACGTGATCAAACCTCCGTGATGGAATAGCTGAATGAGTGAAGTGCATCGTTGACAACTAGTTTTCCTAGTTATCTGTCTCATTGCTATAGCATAGCAAGAAACAGATTAGAAAATCACTTGCGTCTGTCTGTCATTCTGTCATTCTGTCTGTAAACACTCCTACGGCCGCAATTTTGATTCGATTCTGATGAATTTTGCACAGTGATTCGGGGCCCGAAAAGTAAGATTGAGTTGTTTTGGGATAAAAATCTGATAACTCTTTTCCCTATTTTACCCCAATTTAAAAAATTGCATTACGGCCTATGGAGACTTCAAAGCGGTATAACTCGGTCCCCGTAAAAGATAATTGCGCGCTGTGTTTACCTATCCCTGTTTTCGGGGTAGGACAATCTAATGGTGTTATTTAAATTTACCTCCTATCGACCTCTGTTGCCACAGCAACTATTCAAAAGTTGCAAAATTTTGCATTACAGCCAATGGAGATTTCAAAGCGGTATAACTTGGTCCCCGCAAAAGATAATTGCGCGCTGTTTGCACCTACCCTCTATTTTCTGGCCTAGGCTATCTGATGATGTCATTTAAATTTTTCCCCTGCCGACCCCTGTTGCCATGGCAACAAATTTTTGGACAAAATTGACTATAACTCGGCCCCCGTGAAAGATAATTGCTAGCTGTTTTCACCTACCCCTTATTTTCGGGCCCGGGCTATGCAATCGTGTCGTGTAAATTTCTCCCCTGAAGACCTCTGTTGTCATGGCAACAAACCGTTTTTATTCAAAGACAAATTTGGCTACAGGCTTACAAGAGCGTCAAATGCTGAAACGCAACTGCTAGGCTATATAGCGTGGCAATGAGACAGATACTTCATTCCACAGAACGTATTTCTAGTATTGCATATACGAGGCGGATTACTTGGACACACGTACATGTACGTTTTACCGATGACACTGACGACTGAATGTCGCATTGCTAATGATCATCTTGACGATGACGACGATAATGCTACTGCTATTCACTATTACTGCTGCTACTACAAATAATAAAAAGCCCAGCTAACGCAAAGAGAACGTGCGACAGCGGTGCGTGCACGAAGGCCCACTGCGAACAAAATCTAAACTTACTGACCCTAGCAATAATATTGACATTTGATACGATCATTTTCATTCATTCATTCACATTAGTCATAGAAGGCGCAATTGGTTTTGCGCGGCTGCTACCGTTTGATCAGCCTGGCTACAGAAATAGCGATTTTGAATGGGTACTTAAGTTTGACGCTCCCGTATAAAGGACTCCATAGACGAATGGGCCGACGTTTAATAATAAAAAATAATAATAATAAGTGAACATTTATGTAGCGCACTATCATTTCGAAAAATCTCTAGTGCGCTAGGCGAAAACTACTGCTGAAAATTTCGTGCGCAGTTTGTTCTGCTCCATATCCAGCCATTTCGACACAATTCGCTCTTGAAGTGTGCGTTGCAGCTGAAAATCGCAAAAAATCACTAAAATTGCCTATTTTGGAGGTTCAAGGTCGTTTAAGGTCATCAATGTTGATACTTCTGAAAAGCCCGTCAAAAGTTCTTGTTATGGTAAGCGGCAAGTGTCTGTTTATTTGCAACTTTTTACACGCTAAACGAGCCAAGCCGACAGCAATAAAGTAACGACTTTTAGGGGGTACCCCTATTTGATGCCCTTGTGCACAGGCTTTCTTAAACCTAGGGGGTCGATACGTGAACCGTTGAAATATACGTCGAATGCTGAGAATTTCATACGCAGGTTGTCCTGGTTTATCTCTAGTGATTTCGGCGCAATTGATTCTTGAAATGTGTGTTGCAGCCCAAAGTTGCCAGAAAATCCATAAAAACGTATAATTTGGTGTTCAGGATTATCCATTGTGATTGTTTTTGGTCCCAATCGAAAGCGCGTGTAGTACAACTTTACTTATTATTTGATAGTAATTTTAGGCCCTATTTCGCACCGTTTATGAGATACAGCGACTTATTGGCTAAAAATCGCAAACTTTCCATACCCCACTGTCATTTAGCGCCCTCGCTTGGGGTGATCCTTTTTGAGCTTCTAGAAAAGCTCTACGGATCCTGAGACTAGAGTCTTTCAGGCAGCTAACAGTAAAAATTTGGTGATTCTAGCTTGCACCGTTTTTGACTGATCCACCCGCGTGACAGACGGATGGACAGCCAGACAGAGAGACGGACAGAATTGCGATGGCTAAAACGAGCTATAATAGTACCTACTGTCGCGCGTATATAATAATACTAACAACAACAAATGGCCAAGAAGTCAGCAAAAGGACGATAACATCTTGCAGTCTACAGTAGTATTTCTGACTTTTTGCGAAAAGGCCTCATTGTTGTTGTACATAAACCTGTGTCGATTGACTGACTGAGCGATCGAGCCAGTGAGTAGGCCTTACTATAGCCGAAGTCAGCCATTTCAGTGTCCTCAACGACACGCTTAGGATGTGAGATAGTCGGAGTCGGGTTAATTATTGAAAACTCAGAACCACTTCCAAATAAAACACAGAGTATAGCTTTGGCTTGAAGCTTACATTTATATATAGGCTTAAATGTGAAAGTACTTTTCCCACGATATTAGGCTCGATTTCAGTTGCATTGTGCATGGTACTTTCCTGCCAAATGAGCATCAGAATACTCGTTATTTCTGAGAATACAACTACAGCCATAGCTGTTCTTCAGCGTACCTAAAATATGTTTAGACATAATTATAATAGCCTACATTCTTATTTCATTAGTACACGCTAAGCAGTTTCGCAATAATGAACTTTTTAAATAATAATAAATTTATAGAACAGCCTTGACAAAGACTACGTTGTTGAGAGCGTGCATTGTTGTTCGTATGCTGATGATGCTGTTCAGCAAACGCGTACATCATCGTGCCTCCTCGCAACACGACTGGTAGGGAAGGTTCCCGCGTGCGTCTCGACTGTGAGGCTGCCGCCAGTCCAGCTAACATCACCCAGCAGTGGTTCCGCAACGGCGTCGACGTGCGTCTGGTCCCCGGTCTCATGTCGCGGGCTCGGGTGGACAGCGACGGCTCGCTGGTGATCGTACGGGCGCTGCGCGATGACACGGGCTGGTACCGGTGTCGACCTACCAACGGCATTGGCCGGCCACCCGACGCCGAAGCATACCTCAACATCACTTGTGAGTATGTGCTCGTACGTTGCGATGTTTCATTTACCGGCGAATTGCATCGGCGTGTCAGAAGGGTTGCCAACTGACATCTCAAAGTGTCTCATAAATCAAATTTGCCATTTTAAAGAAACTTCGCTGTTAATCCACTAATACCGTATCACGAGGCCTATCAGTAAGTTTAATACTTCGATTTCTCTGCGTCTGATTATTTCAAAGCACTGTAGTTTTTGCACTGACCATTAGACATTTATTAAAACAGACAATAGCTATCTTTAACTGGCAAAGATTATATTTTTCAGTTTATTTTTGCAATCTGCGGGACTGCGGGTCACGAACTTACTGAGAAGTAGGCTGACAATAGGCTTATTCCGATTCACTCGCTGGGATGCTACATCAGTCTGCTAGTCCAAAGCATACGCCAGATGGCAGCAGTATCTCGTAACATGAACGCTTCAAGGCTGTGCGCAACTGCGCACTACGCCTGCCACGCCAACTGACGACAACAGTATTATGCAAAAGCTAGCAAGAAGCTCAGCTACCGCTTAGAGAACAGGGCGTCAGCATTGTGCTTTCGTCGCATCATAATGCTGGTCGCAGGAATTTGGCTTTTTACGTTACATGTGGGATTTTTAACAAACATAGGCCTATAGGTCTACGTGGCAACGTGCATACTAGTCCACACGAATAGCACCCACATCAGTTTGACGTGTCCTTTCCAAAGAACCCCTTGCGTATGTTTTTGACCCACATGAGGTAAACGACGCAAGAAAAGTAAGCAAAATGACGTAAACTTTTATCTGTTCGTAGATAGTACTCACTGCGCTTAAATGTTCAACCACTTGTGACCAGTGTCGGCGTTAGAGAGTTGGAGACCCCAAATACCATGTGAGGCCCCTATAACAGGGGTCTGGGAGCGGAGCCCCAGCGGGGTCCAGGGACAGACCCCCGGGTCAGGGGGCTGGTCAGGAGGCGAAGCCCCCTTAAAGCTTAAACATTTTTGGCTTTTAAACGTTCACTAAAAGTCGCAAATTTGCCCATTTTTAAAAATATCTGAAGCGCAAATCATCAGATACAATTTGTGTTGTCTTGTCACGAGACCGTTCGATTCGTCACCAGCACTTTACTATAAATGGTTCATCGTCACCATGCGTCTATCTTGCACCGTTATGGAGATAGGGCGCCTCAAAGATAATGGAAACACGAACTTGCCTTTTTGGGGTCACGTGACGATTATCGGTTACGTGACCATTCGACTCGCGATAGGCGACTTCCTATGGGTGGTCCATGGTGACCATGCGTTCATCTGGCACCGTTACGGAGATATGGCGCCTCAAAGATAATGGGGTCAAGAACTTGACCTTTTGGGGTCACGTGACGTCATTGGTCACTAGACCATTCGACGCCCGGGGGTCGACTTTATATGGGTGGTCCATAGTGACCATGCGTCTATCTTGCACCGTTATGGAGATATGGCACCTCAAATATTGGACGCACGGACGTAAACACGGCAAGAAATAAGGAAGAAGGGAAAGAAAAAGAGGAAAGGGGAGGGAAAGGGAACAGAAAAGGACAGTGGAAGGGGAGAAGGAAGGGAAAGGGAAGGAGAAAAAGAATGGAAGCTAAAGGGAAGGGGAAGGGAAATGGAAAGGGGAAGGGAAAGGGAAAAAATGGGAAGGGGGAAGGGTAAGGGAAAAGGGAAAGTGAAGGAAAAGAGAAAGGGGGAAGCGTAAGGG
>Ga0209367_1003891_pt1 | contig 20451 bp, 11 predicted proteins | sample WorMetLIZISLAND2_FD_187412 | JGI IMG/M metagenome (GOLD analysis project Ga0209367, IMG submission 187412) | Marine gutless worms symbiont microbial communities from Max Planck institute for Marine Microbiology, Germany - Olavius geniculatus... ...
GGGGCAAATCAGCCAGGCCCAAAGGGCGAACCAGCAAAGGGGCGTAAAAGCCATAATTCTGTACTAATATCCCGTGCTAGCTTGTAATTCTGGAATAAGATCAGAATACTTTGGGTTAGGTCTATCAATCATCATCGTAGGATCGGCGATCTCATTGTAGAAATGATTCTGCAATGAGATCGCCTTTTCGACGCTGATGAGATTGCTGTCAAATTGCAAAATATTTGTAGCTAGCTCCAGAATCTAGATCAACATTCCCTGCTTAAGATCTCATGCCGGCTAGGAGTTCTGGAATAAGATCCGTGATCTCAATAGGACTAGGTATATATCATCATGCTTTGTCGGCTTCGATCACTACTTTTTCCTGTAGGGCTTCCTAAGGTGCAATAAATAAGACTGTGTTCTTTAATGCATGCCTCGCGACGTTTACAGGCTAGTTAGGGCTTTAAACAGTATGGGCAACCTGTTGACAGTCTGTCACTCGTCGCCCACTGCATGGCTGGGGCCCTAGCATTATTACACTGGTGGGGTGATGACAGCTAATGGAACAGCCGATCTCAAGCTAGCAATGTGAGTAGGTTGAGGTCGTTGAGATCGCCAATCTCATGCTAGAATTTACGTTAAAGTACACAAAACTTTTGTTTTGGAAACAATAAAAAAGAACTTGGAACTGACCAGACCTGATCATACCTGGTTGAGCTTTCAAAAAAAAAAACACAACCAATGTGATTATGTGAACAATGATTAAATTGTCACTGTTATCTTTTGACAGAGAAAGTATTCATAAGATGCATTACATGATGTATATTGAGAACAGCAGTGATAGGTTTTCACTAAATATGTCTACAGTTATGAACCAATTAATTTAGTTTTGTGCATTTTACTGTGCGTAAAGAATAATCGAACAGATGTGTGCATTTATCGACTTAGCCAGCACTTTTGTTTAATGAGAAAGTAAATTTGTAGGGCACTGAGCACTTGTTTATAACTTGAGTTGCTGTAGGCAGTTCGAATTGTGGGCATGTTGACATCTGTTCCGGGTTAATGGCATTTTTTGCAATCAATCGGGAAAAGTACAGGCCAAGACCGCAACAAATCACTGCACCTTTCCGAAAAGCCAAAAAACAGACCCATTTGAACTTGACTTTATGGATTTATAATGTGATTAAAAAAGCTGATTTCGTGACCAGTGTGATTAAATTGTCACTGTTATCTTTTGACAGAGAAAGTTTTCATAACATGGATTACATGGTGTATATTGAGGACAGCAGTGATAGGTTTTCACTGTTGGACATGATTGAAAAAGACTGCGAAGCGTCACTAGATACAGATGAGAAATGGCACATTTCTCACAGTGCTGATGTTATCCATACGGATAAGAGTAGCAAACTGTTTGCCGGTGACTCGCGGCAGCTGGTCACACAGACTGTTGCATCACAGCTTTCTGATATGTGCTGGATGGATTCATCGAGCGTGAAAATTGTGCCAAATGTTCAGGATGGTGTTACAAGTGATGCCGCTGCCAGTGTGAACAAGGATCCACATCTGCTCGTTAATCCACGAACTGTGGCACCAGTTTTAGAAAACGATGCTGCAAAAGTTGCAGTTAGTGGCATGTCCGTTACTGACCATGCTGATGCAGCCAATGTTTCATTTTCCGAAGTTGAACCGAGCGCTAAAATAATAAAGATAGAGCCGGTAAATGGCGAGTGTGAAATGCTGCCTGGTCATGCTCAGATTGTTTCGTTGACAAACAGTGAGCAGAGTTACTCCACTGGTGCTACATTGCTGGCACCTGCATCAGTACACGTGCCCAGTACGATGCAAGTCTTCCTGCAGGTTGCGTCAACTGTGGGCAACATTGTACAAACTGGCGGAAACGTTTGTTTTGTAGTGGAGCCGCACGCACTGTGCACTTCAGCTGTAACTCACACCTCCGATACAGACAGTGTTGCTGTTGCTGGCTCACAACTTGTTGATACTGATGTATCTGTAAGTCAAGAAGTGGGAAGCGAAGCGTATGAAAAACCGGTGTTTTCTTACAGCTGCCTTATTGCAATGGCGCTGAAGAATTCCGACACTGGATCGTTGCCAGTGAATGAAATCTATGCATATATCTTGTAAGTAGTCCAGATTCTTTGATTGGGGCTGAGTTTTTACATTGCATGATATGCATGCATTTATATATTACGTTTGTAATTCTAAAGTACCGGTATGGTAAATGCATTATTATAAAGTTCTGCATCTGCAGTCTGTTAAGTAGTTTATATTAATTTAGTTTTAGTGTAATCATGATGACAGTTTTATTGCTTTTTGTGTTGTGACTGTTTTTAAGCTGGTGAAAATTGTGGATGTGTGCAATGCCAAGTTTATTTTTGTTTGCAAGTTTTTCCACAGAGCCTGGTACTAAGCTAAACTGTTAATGAATGCAGTATTGATGTTGTAGAGAAAAATTTCCATATTTTCGATCTGCGCCTGATGGTTGGAAGGTACGTTACATTCACATTAGCATATAGCATTTGTATAAATTGTACAATTGTACTAGTATGCCATTGCAAGTGTTTCTGTGTCATTCGGTGCAATGGCCATAAATGTATTCATTGCACATCTTATCCAGTTATTGTCTGGGAGTATTGTGATATCGCTGATAATATTTATTTGATGTTGTGGCTGGTGTGATGATGCTGTGTTATTCTGACGTACCCTAGTTTAGAATGTGTGCTCTAAAAATGTAGCTACCGGTACTGCAGATGTTCTCCTGATTGACACTCTCTCAGCATATTTTGTGGCAAATCTGAAACCATATCACAAGATTTAGTACTTTGTTATTCCTGCTGTAAGCTCTAGTTATGGTAGTCCAGGTTAGTCCAGCTCCCACAAGTGAACTTTTGGGAATTATTGTGACAGAATTTTAAGATGTTTTCTTGTCATCAACTAAAGGATGAGCCAGTGACATCGAGCTCCATGAGGAAAATATATCTAGCATTAATTGTATTGCACAGACTGTGAGTTCAACATGTTGCCTTGTGTCCTGTTTTAGAATTCTATTCGGCACAACTTGTCGTTGAACAAATGTTTTGAGAAGATTGAAAATCCAATGGTTAATGGTGGCTCGCGGAAAGGATGCCTCTGGGGATTAAATCCTGCCAAAGTGGACAAAATGGATGAGGAAATAACAAAGTGGATTAAACGGGCTTCCAAATCTAATGGGCCTGTAAACGGAGGTAATGTTGTTTGTTGTTTTTTTTCCTATGGCACCTATAATTACATTTCTGTAGTACTTACACTAATGGTTAGCATGTGATGACCGTGAGGCTTTTCAAGAGATCATAGTAAGTATTACATGTAGGCCTATTTATTTTTCATGGCCAAACTGCCAAATGCCCATCTACTTGTAACGGATATGGTAACAGCTATCACATTTGATCTCAGGTTGCTTAAAATATCACCATCTGTTAGGTTCATATGTTGGCATTTTTTGTGACATGAGTGCATGAATTTTGCGAAGATTAACCATCTTGGTGTATCACTAATTACACAGGTCAAGTCAGCCTTCTACCCTCTGTGGCATGTTAAATAATCCTTTCCTAATGCCTATAAGCTGCATCACAGTTTCTTAAGAGGCTTGCCTGTCTAACTGTTACATACAGGCTGCTAACTTGATAACGAAAAGGGATAGAGAAACCAGAATTGGTGTAAACGTTCCTAACTTCTCAGAGTGGGATTAACTACACCAACCAGTGTGTCATTTTTTATGTAGACATTCTGTGCATTGCAAACATCATGTTGCTTATTATTATTATTATTATTTGATGGACCGTTTGCTGTATGCTGGTGCACGTGCAGTGTCTGGTGGAAACCTGGTGGACTGCTCAATGGCTGTGGCGGCCCAGACTGGTGATTCTGCAGTTGTCAGTAACACTACCACTGAGGACAGTACAACAACCAGCTCTCAGCAGCAGAGTAAAACACCCGGAAAGGTTACGGTACGTGTTAATCTGATGATGGCTTGGATCTGCTCAGTATTGATGTCATAACTGTAGGCTATTGGCAGTAGCTCTATCGCTATTTTACATGATTAATGTGACGTGTTTGGTATTTTATCTGTTGAAATGCAAACATAATGGGTAAATCGATGAAGGTATATAAGTTAATTATTACTAGTCAATTGCTTAGGTACTTCAATAAATGAGGGACCTAGCAGAGTGATTTCTAAACTAGGGAGGCTGATCTGTCCCTAGCTTTTTCTAACTTCTACAATTCAGTTTTGGTTTCACACAATTTTTTTGTATGTATTTAGTTTGTTACATTTTGTTTTGTTAGAAATTTTTATGCAGTTTCTGCAGCTGCAGCTGTAGACTGGTTGTGATCTAAAAGAGTAAGATGATATGGGAGTGTTGAATATGTTGCTGGTAGATTGGTCCGGATGCTGAGCAGCAGTCTAGTAGTTGTGCCTCACAATCGGAGCAGGAGTATTTTACGATGCTGGAAGACAGCTTTTCATCTGATCCAATGCTTGCTGGTCTTGCTGTTCAGGTATGCGTATTTTATTTCACCATCGGAGCAGGGTAGCAACTGACAGACTAGTTGAGACGAGAAAACTTGTACTCACGACACATTATGATGTCAACATTACATTACGACCAGCAAAGAATATTTAATCAACAGCCATATTTTGTTAAAATATTTTGATTTAGCATTTCTTTGGCTACAGCTGCTAAAAATTTTGTGTAAATTGATCATCATTTGAACGAATTATGAAAGAAAGAAAAAGGGGTCTATGTTTTATGATTGTGATGTTTTGTACCAAACACATTTTGATAGAAAGTGTTTCACATAATTATGTAGGAGCGATAATTGTCAGAAATTTTGATTTTTTTGTCCTTTGTAATACTTTTCATGTTTGTTCTGCATAGGATTATGGAATGCAAGTGATTCATCATGAAACCTAATTACTAGAAATGTACCATAGTTCGGCCTCAGCTGTGGTAGATTTGCTATCCAGTCAAATTAACAACAAAATCTTCGGCCACACTTGGATGAATGGATTAATTTTCTCAAATCTAACTCTGGCCATAATTGGTTAAATTTTGCAAGTCTGGCCTGGATGGCTGGTGCTTCAATGGCTGAATTTTATAAATTTTATTCATCACCTTTTGTCTGTACTAAAAATTTTCTAGATGTTATGTTGGCATAAACTTGGCTGTCAAGTTAGTTTCTTTTGCAGGTGCTGAATATTGTTGTCGATTGTAAATTAATAAACAGTGATGATTTTTTATCAGGTTTTTATTTTTGCAACGTTTATTTGCTGCATATGTAATTTGTAATTCATTTAGCAGCAAATAAAAGTTGTTCTGAGGAATGCAACAGGGGTTGCTGAAACATCGCTTGACTATAAATAAAGGTTGTAATTTTATGCATTGATTCAGCCTATGAGTTTATTCAAAGATATTGATTGTATCATGTGTAGAATGGATTGTGGGATGACTTAACGGAGACCGATGAGCTGATGTCGACTGCCATGTCATTCAGTGGCAGCCAGCTTGCAGCCCGGACTACCGCTGTTAAGAAGAGTAGTGCAGATGTTCAGTCAGCTAGTGCAGCTCTGCTAGTGTCATCGGCTAACACCACGTGTCGCTCCTTTCACTCTAAAGGTCTGTGCATTCCACTAATATCAGTTGGCTAGCGTTAAAAAATTATTTTGTTTAGCTGCTGATCGGTGGTTAATATGTTAGACTACTGGTATTGCTGTGGTTCGAGTTGTTGGTGCCAGGAAGGCCACCCAGAACTTGTGTAACGAAATCCAATGATATTCTGCAGTAAATAATTTTTCATGGCAGTTGCCCTTTAAACTAACAGTAGGTCCAGTGTGCAGGAACAAATCTTGATCACATCTTGTGCCAAATAAATGCCTGCCATTGTTGTTTATTAGTTTACAATCGACTGGAAATGCACACGTTGATTGCTGAAGAAATACACAGATTAATTTGTAACAGTTACCAGTAATTGACTAATTAATTGTTAATTTCCACAGCACTAATTTATTTAAATGTTTTAATATATATTTGTGAGCGGTGGTATGTTGTGTTGTGACAGCAACCGCAGCAATTGCAATTACATCCGGTCGTCCCGTCGATACATCCGACGTTATCATCATCAGTCAACCTGCCATTGGATGACGTCCGCTGTATTGCTGTTCATAGCAGACTGTGGCATTATTATGCATATTGCTTTTATATTTACCGTAAATTACTAATACAAATGCTACAGCTACTAATTTATTAATTGCGTTATACAGAGTAGCAGTTCTTAGGACAAAACACTGTCCTTCAAGGATGTGTATCAATAGCATCATGATGCAGGGAAACTACTGCAACCATGGATTTTAGTCGGTCCAGAATTTTTCACAAAAATGCACCATTTCTGAGATTAAAAATCACCTGTTTTGGGCCAATTCTAAGGCAGAATTGGCATTTGGAGCACCCACATCCTCTGTTGGAAATTTGCAATTATCTGTCATTAAAGTCAACTTTCTGTCCCTTCAACGTTTTTAGATGTCGATGCCACTGCTGTGTATGCTTTTGACTTTGCCAGCTAAGAAACTGTAAGATGACTTTGCCGTCCTAACAATACGTGAAGTGCACTTTTTGCTTAGAGTGGACCAGTTGTATAAAGCATGAAATAGTGTAACCGAGTTCGGGACTTGGGCGTAAGAATACTGCTCCACTTAACCTGACATTTTGAATTGAAAATTGGCATTAATTTTGCTCTTGCCTTTGGGAACGACACAGATCTCAGTGAAGTGAACATCTAATAGTGAAGATGTCTGCCGACATGAATTTTTAAAGAAAAAGTTTATTATTATACATATGACAAAGCGTATTAATCATTTTGCAAATGCCAAGAGGCTGCTCGAATTGTGTATTTGGGTATTGGAATGACAAAATGTTAGCAACTGTTTGGCATGTTTAGCCGATCGTCTGCTCAGTTGCACTTGCACACAGGAAGTTGCTATGACATGCTATGTACGCAGCATGAGTGACTTACATCATTCATTCTTTGTGCTGTAATGCAGACATTCGTTAGGTGCAGCACATTGCTTTCGATTCAAACCAGTGAATACATTCATTTCCTGCACTTGCATGTTTTTATCTTGCGTTTGGTAGGGCTGCGGAAATTGACGATTAATTAATCGATTAAGCGTTAAAAAAGTTTGGACTAAAAATATCAGTTCAGCAACAGTATTTTGTACACGTTACTAATCTGCTCATTTCCGGTCAATTGTAGACTAATTATTTTACATGGGACAACATCATCAAGTTATGTACTTATGTGGTGTTAGTTTAACAATCTCCAGTTTTGACTACACCGTTTGTGTGCCGCATCACTTGATTCAATTCCCAAAAGATAGCAGCAACCAGTAATTGAATTCTGTAAAGTTCAATAGAAATTAGTAGATTATTAGTCCACCCGAAAACAACAGTTTTCAGGAGGGCTTATGTTTTGCTGGCATTTATTTCTTTTCTGTTTTTTCATCGCGTAATCTCCGAGCTCCGTGGGCCAATCGGCGCGAAATTTTGCACGATGCTCGGAAGTGTGTTCGATTTTATCATACTTGTTTAAAATTACGAGGGGGCCTCCCCCCAAAAAATTTTAAGGGCGAAAAACATGCAAAATTTGGCCAGATTTCGGTTGACTTGGCGGCGAATATCTCTGGAACGGATAAAGATATTCAAAATCGGTGAGTTACTCGATCGACAGCAATTCCTCCCACGTTTGGCGAAAAAAGTCTGGTGGACTTTGGTCCACTAATTGCGGAGATCTCGATGTGGAATCATACCCACCCAAATCAACTTTCGCAAGACCATATTTTGGCCCTAAGGGGTGCTGCATCCCCAAATTTTTACACGTGCTAGAGCAAGTAGCGCACCCCCACCAGGAATGGGGGCCCCCTTACAATATTTTTTTTCAAAGGGGGTCCAAAATTGGCTTAAAATGTAGCATATTAGCCGCGAGAACTTTGGAGCCAAAGGGAGTGGCTTCATGAAACTTTGCCACCTGACATGCTGCTGGATGTGGGTGATAACGCGGGTACAACTTTTGGGGGCACCGCCCCCTTAAAATGTGGGAGAGCATAAAACGTCCAAAATTTAGTATGTTTTACGACAACTTTCGAGTTTGACGGCAATTATCTCTGGACTGGATAGAGATAACAACCGCAATCTCTCCAGCGTTGAACAAAAAATTGGTCAACTTTGGTCGGGCGGACTCACATTGGGCTTTGCCTCAAATCTCTAGTTTTTTTCTAGATTAATTTTTTAAAAAATAAGAGCTGTCAAATTAATGTGTTAATAAATTAACGCGCGTTAAAAAAATTAACGCACTTGCGTAAATTTATTTAATTTACTAAATTCTGTGAAGCAGAAGTTCCAATATTCCGTTAAACTGCAGTTACTTGCAATCGAATGAATTCAATTAACTAAACTGTAGTTGCCGGTACTGTAAATAAATATTATTTAGATGATTTCTGTTAGCGGTGACGTCAGTTATTGTTGAAAAATGTCTCTATTTGTTTTTTTAACTTTCTATATTTTACAGGCAGCGACCCCCCTAATGGGTGCATTAATAACGCATTTATTAAGCGTTAAAAAAATTAACGCACTGCGGTAATCCACTAAAAAAATTAACACTTTGACAGCTCTATTAAAAATGTTCGGTCTTTCACAGCCATTGTGTTCAAACAATGATGTCAGTACTGCTATAGCAAAATGTTAGCATCAGATTTGTTGGGTCGAATGAGTCATCTAGCAGCGCGATGTTCTGTTATTGAAGCTAGTTGCTAATTCAGATAACGATAAATATATTCAAATTATTTTCGTGATGATACATTTTTTGTATGATGTACAATACAGGTACTACAAACTCCAGTGCACTACTGGTAAAGGAAACATTGTAAAGATTTGACTGCCAAACATTAAGAGTTCACTGAGTCAGTAGTAGGGTTTAACGTCCTGCCCTGTCAATTCGGTGATGGCCTTTCCAGGCAAAATGCACATGAACATGATAATGAAACAAAAAGTTTAACCTTTAAAGAAAGTTTTATGAAACACAAAACATCAAAAACTACCTAAACCTAAAATTGAAAGAACTGCCGATTATAATTATGCATATGTAACAATAATGGCAGTTCTAATAATCTTCCTCAAGACAGTCTATTGGAGGGCAGGGGCTAAGAGTTCACTGGTTTGATAATCAAATGTGCTCAGCAGTGCAATGCGGAATATGTACAAACTGTTGCAAGATCTCAGGGTTACAGATCAACATGTATTTGTTGCTGTGTCCTGTTGTTCTATATTTGGTGCCATTTGTACATTAATGGTGGTGTATATGTGCTCATTATGTACAATACAGATACTGCATGTAAAATACGATTCTCTTCACAGGCAGCATAATCATGTACAGAAGTTTTAATGTTTACATTATGGTGTATATGTTAGCTGTATTTTATTACACTGCACACTGCTTTAGCGAGTGTTTGTTACTGTGAAGATCCATGCAGAAATAAATACTAGCCTGATTTACAACAAATAAGTTTTGATGCACAAAAATAGTATTAATATACTTAAACCTCAGATTATTTTCTGGTACTATGCATGACAAACATTTGGAATATACAGTTTCACAAGACAGAATCTAAGGATAATATAATGTTAAAAACATATATGCTATTTTATCATGCCTCAATTACAGTAAACCCTGTTAGCTCAGTCTTGGCATGGTGTCAACTTTTATCAGCAGCTAAATCTACAGGGTGGGCCAAAAAATGACCCAACTTGTTTTCATCAGAATGTCGTCAAATGTCCATCAAATTAGATAATTTTTGGCACAGATAGCCAAGACGATAGAATTATGTAAGATACACTCATTGCACACCTCACATAATTTGTCGCCACACTAGCGTGTAAAACGCAGATGCTCCAAACTGTTGTATAATGCAGAGCTGTTGTCTCCATAAGTTCTAACGACTTAAGCACACAATGAACTAAAATGTGCTTTATCCAGCATAATTAATTATAAGGTCAGGTAACAACTTGCTTCCAAATTATCAGAATTTATGCCCAAAGTGTACACAATGGCTTAGACGTGATGCCATAGCTGATAGCGGCATTAACATAAACTGATCTATATCACAGCACTCATTCGTGTTTTGAGCTCATCAGTCAGCTATTTTGTTGTCTGCTATTCTCAGTGAAAAATACTTAATACCACAAAATTATTAAAACACATGGCACCCCGTGTGGAATTGATAATGAAAAGTGAGCAATCTGATACTGATATAATCACTGTGTAATGTAACAATTTGAAGCATCTGCAATTTACATGGTAGCACGTTGACATAAATTGCGTGAGGTGGACATAATTCTTTTGTGCTGGCTATTTGTGTGCCAAAAATTATCAAATTTAGTGGAGGTTTGACAAAGTTCTGACATAAACAAGTTGGGTCATTGTTTTGGCTCACCCAGTACATTTCTGACATCCACACAGCCCAGATGTCTTTCTGCGGCAGTCATATTCATCCCATGGTCTGTCCGGAGAATTATGGATAATATGCTTCCGCATCAAGAATAGCAATTTATTGATATCTGGGATACAGCTGTAGAATGCATGCACTGTCAGTGCATCTACAAATTCTGGACTGAAGCAGAGTTCATCACCATAATGGATTGGGGCTAACATGGTTTGAGAGTAAAATACACTACATTGACATAAGGGCTGCAGAAACTAATGCCTAATCACACCATTAACTGCGAAACTTTGGCAATGATTAATAAAGTTTCAATCGTTAAGTTTGCAGTTTAACTCATGGCACTAAGAAAGCATTACAAACTAGATACATGACATCGATGACAAGTATTAGCAAAACAAACAAGAGGACATGAACAGCTTGTTTAGCCTGAACAGAAGTGGTTATAAAGTTGAAGCCAACATATATCAATGGTCTTTTAGGGCGGGTTTCTGGATCTTAATTGGCCGGTCAAGTTAGTGTTAACTGACAAGATTTGCATAACTCGCGTTTCCCGTTGCACTAACCAACGGTCAAAATGACCAAAAATTTAACTGGCCGAAATCGGCCAGTTAGCTAACTGTCGATTGTAGTTATCGTATTTAACGCAACTTTTGTACCATTTTGCAAGCAGTTAATTGAAGAATGTGATACTATATAACGATTTTACCATATAGCAATGTCTTCAAAACGCTTGGAGACGTTTGCTGCTAAAAATTTTACCACAAAATCCATTCATGAATAGACAAAATGGCTGTACACAATAGCTTGTCTGGCTCATAGGCTGACTGACTAGCGCTTGCGCTCATTAATATTCATGACGCCCGCCTGCGTTAGGCGGAAGTGATTAGCGCTGTGCACATCGTTGCTAAGCAACTATAGTTTACCGCTCAGTTAGCTGACAGTTTTTGTTCAGAAACGTGCACAAACTTAGCAAGTTACAATTAACAGACAGTTTACTAACTGATCAGTTAACTAAAAGATCCAGAAACTGGCCCTTAGTGCATCTGAGATCTCTGTTAGCAATAACTTACAAACATGTGAATAAAGTATGTTTTTAAAAAAAGTACTGCTATTGGATTTTAACCAAAAAACCAACAAGTGATTGATCTGTAAAGAATATCTTAAACTGCAATTGCTACCAGCCTAATCTGAACACAGTGTACTACGCCGTCAACATAAACGATAAAATCAAACTACGACATGTTAAGTACGAACAGCTGGCCATCAAGCGAAAAGTTATTACGCAATATTCCACCAACCAACATGAAACTGGAGTATGAGGATCATTTGGTAGGCAGGAACCACTAACAATGACTATACACAGAATGAGAGATGTAATGGCACAGCCTGCCCACACACTGCATTGCTGAATGAATATATAAATTAAAATCACACAAATCATTCCACTTGTACATCAATCGAACATCATGCTTAGTTCACACAGCCAGCTCAAAATTAGTTCATACGCGTTCAAACAAAATTTAAGGTCCCCCAATAAAAATGACCAAATTTTGTTTGCATAGTATAGTCAGACGATACAGTCAGCTACAAAAAATCACTGAAAATGGCTGATCTTGTCGATCATGACATTGGCTTAGTGTTTTGAACACATTAATGGACTCAGGCCAGAGTTAATACATTTGCTCAATAAACTGATTCAGTACAATCGACCTTGGTAAAATTAAGACTATTATATTTTTCAAGGACAATTTTTCCAGGATCATGGCCATATTTTAGGACTTCAGGTCTAGAAATGTTAACTTGAATTCCATCATTTTCCAGTCCTTTCCAGACTCAATACAAACCATGTAGGTGTGTAAAACAGCAACAGCCTGACATGTCACTTTGCACAAAATTACAGTTGAGAAAAGAAGTAGACGGCGTCAATTGTGCACGGTACAGATCCATGCAGCTGATCAGGAAGTGGAAGCAGTAGTGGCAACAGAGGCGGCCGTAGCACCACTGCCCGACTTGGATGCAGCCATTCGCTCACACATTGCCCGGGCGTAGCCGAGGCGACTGGACAGTTCCCGACTGCAGCCGAACTTCTCAATGAGTGGCAGTCGGTACGTACGGACAGCTCGCTGGTCATCTATGTACGTCACAGCGGCCATCAGCGGACACAAAATCACCTTCGTATGGTCCTGGAAGAAGTTGATCTGACACACACATATCAACATGCACAGACTAACAAAGTGATATATTTGATTAGTCATTATTACTTCAATATTATAGCTAGACAATCACCAAGCATCTACCCATATTCAACAGGTTGCAATTCAATATAAATTTCTAACCGCATAATGCTCCTAAAATGGATTTTTTACATCACACGCATGCTGTATTGTCAAATAGATAACAAAAGCCAATCAGGTAGGAAATGAGGATGAATCTGAGATAACGGACACTGAACTTACCAATTCTACACGGATAAACAATTCCCTCAAGTAATAACTGGACAGTGACAAATTGCAACCAAAAAAGGTCCTCAGCATTTGCGGATAAGGAGCCATGCCCCACATTCTCAAAAAGAAAAGTAAACTACACTGCCAACAAAATCAACTCAACTGATACCTAATCTATGGCCACCGTTACAAATAAAACAACAGTCAAATCACAATGTATAATGGTAGTATAATGTTACAGGGAAAATGGCAGACTAAGACTTCAACATGTCTGTGTGACTGCAGCCTGGCAGGTGGGAAGCAATGAAACTATACAACATAAACAGTTAAACACCTGCAGCGTTCCATTGCTGAGGTGTAGCACAATCGCACTCCGGGTGCGGAACCACGTGCGCAGGAACGGCAATCTTGTCATCTCATCGCCCTCACGTGGTGCAATGTTTGCACCAGCCTACATCAACACCATGACACTGTGAGCGCTTCATCAGTTACTTGCTAAAGTTATTCTCCAAAAGTGTTGTCAGAATTTGGCACTGGGCTGCATAATTTTGCACAAATTCAGTTATAAATAGAGCTGTCGAAGCGTTAACTTTTTTAACGCATGCATTAATAACACATCATTAATATTGCTGATAATTATGGTGGGTATACTTCATCGAGAAAGTATGAGTGGAATGAAGCCCACGAAGTCGTGCACCTGCGTCACAGAACCGTAATGCCTGTCACGAACTTGGCACTGCTGACAATTTTTCTTTACATTGTTTGTTTAATTTAATTACTTGAATTTATTTTCTGTCATCAAATTTACGGCATACTGAAACTCCTGGTTTGCAGAATTTATTAAATTTGTGTATGTATGTTAATTTGTTAATGCACGCAAATTTTATAACACGCGTTAAGTTAACACACAAATATGACAGCGCTAGTTATAATCTTGAAGCGCACTGGCCAAACTGCTAAACAGCATAATGAATCCACTTCTGTGCATCAGTTTAACAAAGGCGTTGTTTGGGCTTGAAACTGCCAAGCTTTATGGTCTTGACCTGATCTTGGTCTCGTCTCAAGTTTCCAGATTCTGCCCTTGTTCACATTACTGCATAATTTCCTTCCTACATCATGTGCCTGAGTTTGAAAACTTCCTAAGCTAAACTTAGGAGAGTCTTAGAAAGAAATTAGATTAACCACCATCATAAGGGAAAATGTGATTCTCCAAAAAAACCTCACAAACTTAGGAACACCTGGAACAAGTATAACTTATAAAAAAACTTAACAGCCTATTAGCTGACGTAGGAAAATACAAAAAAAAACACATGCATGCAGTCATTATTGCCATTTCTCATTTCTCTAGTCTCCACACTGTCAAGATATAGTTTCGCTTGTGACAAACTTAGTCAGCTCTTGAGAATACCACGTATACACTGGCAACAACAAAAAGCACTTTAAACCCCACATCAAGACTAATAACTCCATAAGAGAACACAATTATGTTCCAACAGAATATTTCAAAATATCTGGCAAAACCAGCAAGCATTTGTACAAGTCGAGCAGCCAATGTCACAGGTTTGGCAGCTACCTTCAACAGATGTTCCGACATGTAGTTGCGGAAATACTTGAGCAGAGTCATCTTCTTCTGTAGTGCCTCGGGATAGACCTTCAGAGTGTGGAAGTATTCTGTCCCGTCTCTCTCAATGTATTGCACATTCCTGCCACCCAGACAATGACAGTCACACACTTTTTAAACAGCTACCGTTTTCTCAGAAATCTTGCAAGAGAAACAGGTGCACAGTTCTGGCAATGAAGCATTTTCATTTAATCTCACTTCTTTGGGAAAATACAAGACATTAGTGTATGGCCAGTGAATCTAACAATGAACAGTGCAAATTCCTTCAGCCGCTGGACAGTAGCTATCAATAGGTAGTGGTTATATCGATGAAGTCCTGACTTCCATACTAAGCAGTTTATCAGTGCATTAACAGCCACATTTATGTCGCCACATCCTACATCTTCCATCGACAAGACCAGCCAGTGCAGTAATAAGTGGACTCCTGTCCTGACTGTGGTAAAAGAAGAAGAGGCAGACTAAGAAGACATGCTAAGAGATGACCCACAAGTGACAGATGTCAGCTGGGAAGAGGCAAAGTCTGATGCTGGTGAGTAGAAGTAAGAGATCTTGTGGGCCAGTGGAGACGGGTTGAAAGACATAGCCCAACTCTGTCATATTTTTGAGGCCAAAGGTGTATCACATACAAATTATAACCGCAGACTTATCCAATATGCACGCGTACGATTTATCTTTACGTATCTACGTAAGGACAACATAGTGGAGTACTGATAGGCCACTGGACCGCATCCTAAAAACACATGCCACAGAGTCCTCAATCCCCCCCATGTTTGTGACCTTTCAGTTCAGGAATCAATTGCTGAAACGGCTAAACTGCACAAGACGTACTCTCCGTTGCTGGTAAGAAGAACTCGTGTTGAGTCGTTGAAGAGAACGCCGACACTGTTATCACACAGCTGATAGCCCAGTCCGTACTTGTCACTGTAGTCAACCCACTTGCTCACCCAGTAGATGGGTACGGCCGCCGGGTCCTCCGCCTCATCTGCAGCAAATGCATCACCATTCACCACATGGTGCAATGGATTTTGCAGTAAAATTACATTACCATCCAGAATCATAGACCAACAATTTCAGACCTGTACAATATCTAGATATCAATCCAGAAAAGTAGAAGTTTAGCCACTATCAGGATGTACCATTGTTCCACATCAGGATGAGATACAGACTTCCATCCCAGACCGAAAATGTGAAACCGAGGCCAAAATCTCAAGCACAAGACCAAGCCCACATAGCTCAACACCAAACATAAAACCACTGGAACTAGGTCTGAAAAAAAAATAGTCACTGTCTCAATCTTTGGTCTTTGTCTTGATCTCAAGATTTTGGTCTGCCAAATGTCACCATTATCAATACAACATGGCAGAGATAAAAGAAGAAAAGCAGACAAGTCTGATATAATCCTGTGATGCAGCGACACAAAACTCTTTCAAGTCTGGTAAGAAAAGCCGGGCCTGGTATAAAAACAAAACAAGCTTGTACTTACCCATTCTGCCATCATATATTCCACCATCTGTGATCCTTGCAGATTTGACTGAAGTTAATATCGCCAGTAGTTCGGACAAGTAATAATCGGATGGCTCGTCATCTGTTCACACACAGCCAGGGGTCTAGTGGTTTACAGTATGCACTAGATTTAAGCAACATAATTCCTCTAATTAGTGCCTGCTCTGTCCATCATGCCTTGGTCTGACTAGCACTTGGATAGATGGACAGTTAAACCATCTTCATGTGAGACCAACCACCAGATGGTTTCAGCTTTATAGTCTTTATGAGATGGTAAAATAAGTGCGAGCTGCCAGTTTAAGCAGATAGATGTGACTCAAGCCGATTAGGTTGTTGTAAGACTGGTATCCACCCAATGCTGTTAACTGGGTAAACTCTGACAATAGCAATTACAACTACTACTACTACTACTAACAGCTGCTGATGCCACTCGCACTTACGACAAGTTTTCGGCCTCAATCGAACTAAAGCCAGTCAACATGGACAGCTGCAAATATGAACTTTTCCACTGATATCTTGTCACAGAAGGCAGAGCAAAAATAAGCAAATGTAGAAAAAAAATTCAGCCCAGTGCTAACACATAATGCAGTAATCTGTATGACATTTTTAACTGAAAAATAACCAACCAGCTACTGATGTCCTGGAGAACATTTATACCAATTTTGGTTTAAGAATTCAAGTCAAAACTCAAAAGCCTGTAAAGGATGGATTGAACAGACAGAGAGACAGACAAACAGGTAACACAGGTAATGTGGTTTACAGGGCAGCAGCTTAATAACACAAAAGTTTGCACTTCAGAAACCTTTAACAAAGTCAAATAAAAACAAAGATGCAAGTCACACACAAAGATATTAATGATCACGTAAGTGATAGCATGATGACACTGATAAAACCTACGTTCAGTTCGCTTGAACACGTGTTCTGCTTTCATAGCTAGTGCAGCAGCTCCGTCGCTGGGTACAACGGCATCTTTGTTAGATGACTGACCATCTGCGCCACACACATACAAAACATGACAAATCCAACACACAAACAGGCAACATATACACTCTTTATGCAAGATAAAAAAGATAGATTTATTTCCACGATAACTTTGGTAGATGCAGCTACAGCTAAATAATTCCTGTACTTGAGCACTTGAGCAGTTAGGGATAAACAGCGAAAGAGACAAAAGTAGAGTTAGAATGATACCAAAAAAGGTACCCAGTACCCAAAATTATTGAATCCTGCCAATACCAATACCCAATGCCAATACCGATATTGACTTCCTGCCATGTTTCCTGTTAGAGCTAGACATGAGAAGTGAAGTGTGTTGTGCGGCGTTGACATCATCATCAGAATCGTCATCTGCATCAGAAGCAAGCAAAGCACTGGCGCAGCAGAGCATCCGTAAAACAATTGATGCCACACGACCTTGGGACTTCGACGACTCACGATCATGGCACATGCACTGGCTCACCAGCTCATGTTTGCTAATCTGCGATTGAAAGCTGTTTGACCACCCAGCATGCCGACTAGACTGGGCATGCAGAGTTAAGCGCTACTGTTACACAGTAAACGTCTAGATGGCAGTTAGCGTGGCAGGCAACACCACAGCGTGGCCAGCGACGGCGCCAGCTGTTCCTGGCAGTTTCTCCCATCACCAGTGCCCTGCAGTGAAGGTTACCAGCACCAGGCAGCATACGCGACGGTTTCTGTACCTGATTACACGGCCTTCAATGCACCTGGTTGACGACTGTTGCGAGTATACCACCACTGTTGCATGAAGAAGGCATTAGAGTAAATCACTATTGGATGAATGACTAATGTTAACAAATAAGGATCGTTGTAGATTTAACTGTAGTACAAAAACTGCTGGTTTTGGTTGTTGTATTAGAGCGCATTAGAGATTAATTTTTAACATTCTGCGCTATACAAATTCATATTTATTCACCTACTTATGTGTATTTCAATTAATCATTGATTCAAACATAATCCACGGTACTCTACTACCCAATGTACAGAAAACAGCACAAGAGACAAAAAAGAAGTGTATGAATCGTTGTAAAACCACACACAATGGTTCACCGTCTGTCCAGGCACACCATCCACTGAGTGTGGGATGGAGGGGAGAGAAGGATAGGGCAAGGCATGCTGCCACGCCACGGCATGTTGGAGGTCATGAGGAGCCACCAGTCAGTGTAAACACTTTCCCACGGTATTACTGTTTGTTCACATTTTACGGGTTACCCGCATGGAAATTTTAATAGCTAAAATATGATGCAGTCTAGTACTGTGCATGGCCGTGAAGATCAAATGTGGCTGTCTTATTCCTGGCATAGCATACACCATAGGGTGAGAGGCAATGGACAAAGAGAGTGAGAAGAGACACAGCAGCATCGACGATGTCGAACGGTGGGCGGGTGCATGGGTTGCAAAACAACACAAGATTACATTACATTACATTCATAACATTAACACAGTGTGTACAATAATGCACTTTACTTCCTGTGTCTAGCTTTAACAGCGTGGTAGCACGTGGCGAGAGGCCTCTGATCTGACGGGTATCGGTATTGGTATTGGGTACTAGTATCAGTAGGACCCAATAATATTGGGTATTGGGTGGCTTTTTCGGTATCATTCTAACCCTAGCTAAGATGATGATCATACCCTCTGAATTGTTAATATGCAATCATTCTAACAGGCCAAATCTGTATTGATACATAAAAACATCTACAACTCACCATTCACTTCAGTCAGTGGTTTTCGAGACACATCAATGGGTTTCAGCGTGTCAAATCGAGGTGCCATTGTGAGGCAACTTGTTGGAAGACCGGCTGGCAGAAAACCTGAAATCAGTTCACAAATCTGATATGTCATCTGCAGAAACTTCACTGTAGTGACAGCACCTTGTTCTAAGTACAATAATGCGAAATAAACATGTAAATTAGGCAGAGTAAAATTTACAAAAAAACAGAATTTAATACTTGTCATACATTCAAATGCACATAATTTTCATACTAAATACTGGTTCAACATCACGTGAAAATATTGCCATTTCATTAAGACAGTAGTTGCAAAATTCTTACCAGTATCTCATTACTTCATGACAAACTATGTGACCAACATAATTACTTAATCACCAATAACAAACAGCAAGAGAAGATTGCTTTGTTAACGGGTCTGCTATTTAATGACACAAAATTGTAGCTTTTAGTTCTGACAACCAACAGCAGACATCAGTTTGTCTGAAAATTCTTTTAGATTTTGCAAGAAACAGCCACCATCCACTTAACTGCAAATATAAAAACAAAAATTAAGCATCTTTTCATATGAAACGCTGCCACGTTAAACAGCTGCATGTCACCACCGAAACTTAGCACATTATACAGCTCTATCTCACGCTAATCTAACATGCTCGAACGGCTTGGTGCTTGGTTTAGCTTATACTGAATCACAACAGCTTAGAACAAAAAGATAAACGATTTCCAAAATATAACAGAATCAAATCATGTAAAAACACAGTTTTTCACTAATTCTACTACAGAGAACACTTCACATACAGTTTTAATAAAAACTAGAAATTTGGGGCAAAGCCCAACGTGAGTCTGCCTGGCGCCCTAAGTCCGATTGGGGGAAATTAAGAGGGGAGTAAAGAGGGGGGGAGAATTTCCCCGGCATCAGTCACGTGGCCCAAACTCAAATGCATTGGCATACGCCGAACGCGCATTGTCGACTTAGGGTAGGTCACCATTAGCGCTTATAACTTGGTTCATGGTGGACGGAATTTCACAATTTTTTTTGGTTTAACTCCGAAGGGATCGCTTTCGTCAACGCCGTTTAGATTATGTCGTTATCTTCATCGGTTCCAGAGATATTTGCGCTCAAACTCGAAAGTTGTCGTAAATCGCACCGATTTTTGCACATTTTTTGCCCTCCCAAATTTTAAGGGGGGCGGTGCCCCCAAAAGTTGTACTCAAGTGCCAAAGTTTCGTCGGGCTACACCCCCTAACTCCGAAGTTATAAGCGCTAATTTATTGCATTTTAAGCCAATTTTTGACTCCCCTTTGAAAAAAGTTGTAAGAAGGGCCCCCACCCCGGGTGGGGGGTGCGCTAGTAAGACTTGGTCATTCTCTAGCGCGCGTAAAAATTTGGGGGCGCAGCACCCCCCAGGGGCCGAAATACGGTCTTCCGAAAAATGCGCTTTCGGTGGGTACAATTCCACATCTAGATCTCCAAGGTTACTGGATCAAACTTCACCGGACTTGTTTCGCCTAACACGGGAGGAATCACGGTAGAAAACATATTTATCCGATTTTGAATATCTTCATCCATTTCGGAGATATTCGCCGCCGAACTTCGAAGTCGTCCGAAAT